>Ga0233412_10000162_pt1 | contig 38791 bp, 56 predicted proteins | sample Na_anoxic_4_MG_FD_180667 | JGI IMG/M metagenome (GOLD analysis project Ga0233412, IMG submission 180667) | Seawater microbial communities from Saanich Inlet, British Columbia, Canada - Na_anoxic_4_MG | ecosystem: Environmental > Aquatic > Marine > Inlet | place: Canada: British Columbia... | reverse complement strand
TCTTCCCTTTTTTTTGGGTTTCTTCATAATAGACCAGTCAAGATTTTTGAAGGGTTAACTGGTTAAAAATCAGTCGTTTACAAAGGTGAAAAACCGCTACTGATTATCAGGCAGTTACAAGCCTTGGTTTTTTAGAAGGTTGGATTTTGGTTTTGTAAAAAAAAATTTACTATATTTGTAAAATAAATCTAAAATATGGAATGCAAAAAATGTAAAAAAGAAAAATACATTGTCAATAAATATTTTTGCCTGTGTCAAGAATGCAACAATGAGCGCCTTCACGGCAATAAGTTTAGAAAAAGGTATATAGAGTCCAAGAAAGTAAAAAAGTCCCCCAAATCGCCCAAAAAACATCAAAAAACGCAACCCTACAAACAAACCAGCGCCAAGAAAACAAAAGAAGCTATAAAGCTTGATGAAAAGTTTTACGAAATTTGCTTCAAAATGTCTGATCATACATGTGAAGAGTGTGAGGTCAATTTGCCTACAGATTTTCGAGATTTGGATGGGAAAATAATTGCAAGATTCAGGTACTCTCATATAGTACCAAAATCCATTGCAAAAAGCTTGCGGCACAATGTAGAAAATATAAACCATTTGTGCCTTAAGTGTCACACGCAGTGGGATTTCGGAGATAAAAAATCTATGAAAATATTCAAAAAAAACAAAAAAAGATTTCCAAATTATTTTTAAAAAAGTATTGTTTTTCAACGCTTGACTGGTCTATTATGAAGAAACACCGCTTTTTGAAGTTTTAGGATTTTTTACAAAAATAATTTAAATTACATATATGAAAACACCAATAAAAAGATTTTTAGCTTACGATCTGGAAACAGGAGGTTTTGATTTTGAGCGTAACGCAATATTAGAGTTTGCCGGAGTCGCTTTTGAAAATGACACATTAGAGATAATTGAAGAATTCTCAGTAACATTCAGACCTTATCTAGATTTGTCAGGAGTCAAACCAGATTTTAAAAAAGAAGCAAAGCTATTATATACAAAACTTGGAAAAAAAAACGAAAGCACTAATAAAAAAGTTTTAGAATATAGAGGAAATCAGTTAACACTAAGAACTTTAGCTCCATTAATTGAAGACTTAGAAAACTTTTATAACAACTATTTGCTCGCACGTACAGAAGCAGGTGAGGCTTGTTTTTTGACGTATGAGGAGTATTTAGAACTTAAAAAAAGCGATTTTGGAAACATTGCTGAAATGTATTTTAATTTGGCCTATAGTTCCGAAGCGTTAGAAATCACCCATATGTCGATAGAGTTGTTGCTTGAAGAGGGTTTGGACAGAAAAGAAGCATTCGAAAAAATAAAAGAATCCGTCATAAAGCATACGGTAGGCAACAGTAGGCCCGTAATCGCCGGTCATAACATTATAGAATTCGACAATCCTTTTATGAAAAAATTGTTTGAAGATAACGGTTATAATTTTCTAAAATTTGTTAATAATTTTGTTGTAGATACGCTTCAGTGGTCACGTGTCAGGTGGTTAGAATTGCCAGCCTTCAATCTGGGGTCATGTGCAAATGAGATAGGACTAACTCTGAAAGAAGCACATAGAGCGTTGCCGGACACAATAGCAAATGCAAAATTTCTCATAAAAATGTTAAAAAGTTTGAGAGGGGAAGGTGATCAAAAAAGCAAATATAAGAGAAGAAAATATAAAATGAATTATTAATTAAAAACAAGGACATTGTGGGAGATATCATTTACGAAATAGAAGAGCGAATAAGTGAACTAAAAAGTCGCCTAGAAATACTGTACCTGTCAAAGGAGCACTATATTGATATTAGAGGCAGAATAGATGAATTAGAAAATGTTTTAAAGTTTTTACCCCCTATAAATAACAATCAAATATGAAAAATAAGGTTTTTGATTTTCTAGGCAACCCGATCAAGGAAGGCATGAGAGGAGTTAGAGTACATTCTTATAGCAATTCGAAAGAGTTTAAAAAGATAACGGTTAAATGTGTTGATTTGGGCAGAAAGCATAAAGATGTTGTAGGTATTGTAACTGATGGCAACGGTAAGATAGGATGGACTTATCCAGAAAGAGTAATAATTGAAACCTCAATAACTGTAAAAATATGAAAATAGAATTTATTAAAACACATAAAGACGCAAAATTACCGAAAAAAAACTACAAAAATCCATTAACTGGAGATGCAGGTTTCGACATTTTTCTAACAGAGAATCTTGAAGTCCTGCCTAGAAAATCCATTATTGTAAATGTTGGTTTGAAAGTCGGGTTTATAACTCCAGGTTACTGGTTCAGAATTGAAGGCAGATCTGGGCTAGGTTTCAAGCAGGATTTATCTCCTTTTTTTGGAATCATTGACAACTCATACAGAGGCAACGTCGGTATAAAAATCTATAATGATTCCTACGATATACAAACAGTCAAGAAAGGCAAAGGAATTGCGCAATTGATTGTGTACAAAATGATTGACTGTGAAATAGGCTGGACAAAACAGGTTTCTGAAGTTGGAGAAGATGCACGGGGAGATAAGGGATTTGGTTCATCCGATGAGCAGTTAAGGGCAAAAATTTGCACATATTGTAATGAAATAAATATGGTTCACCCTAGTGATGCAGAAATAAAAGTATGTAAATGCGGAATGATTTATTGAATAAAATATGAAAAACATAAATGTAGTGAGCGCTTTTAATGGCATGGGCTGTATATGGTTAGCGTTAGACAGAGAAAATATAAAAGTTAATAAGCGTTATTCTATCGAAATAGACAAATATGCAAACATAGTCAATAATGCCAATTATTCCGACACAATCCAGCTTGGAGATATAAGGAAAGTTAAGGGAAAAGAGTTGAAAAAAATAGATTTATTGGTAGGGGGAAGTCCCTGTCAGGGGTTTAGTTTTGCTGGCAAACAGCTAAATTTCAATGATCCTAGAAGTAAACTATTTTTTGATTTCATCAGGCTAAAAGATGAAACAAATCCTAAATATTTCCTTCTAGAAAACGTAAAAATGAAACAAGAGCCCCAAGACATTATTTCAAAAATGCTGGGAGTTGAACCTATAGAGATAAACAGCGATTTAGTCAGTGCCCAAAATAGAAAACGATTATACTGGACCAACATTCCCAATGTAGAACAGCCAAAGGATAAGGGGGTTGCTTGGGGGGATGTTCGAGAGCACGGTGTAGAGTGGGGTTCAATGTATTATACAGACAAGGCTATGGACTGGATAGGCAGACATGGAACAAAAAACGGAAAAAAGTTAAAGGTGCATCAGGATTTTGAAAAAATGCAAATGCTGGAAGCTAGTCATCACAAGAAATATAGCTCTCAAAGATTTTTTGGCATAGTGGATCAACCTGCTTGTATAGTAGGCAGAAGATTGAACGAACAAAAAAAAAGAGAAGATTATAATAAAAATTTGAAATTAACTCAATGTTTGGAGGTGCGAGGGGGGAATAAAATGAATTGTCTAACCACTGTACGAAAAAATAACGTTGTAAGTGTTTTACAGAAAGGTAGATATCCAGATGTCTATAAGGAACTTGAAGAAGGTAAGCATTATAGATATATAACGCCGTTAGAATGTGAACGCTTGCAAACCGTTTCAGATAATTACACAAATCACGTTTCAAACTCTCAACGATACAAAATGTTAGGAAACGGTTGGACGGTAGATATTATTGCTCACATTTTGAAAAATATGGAATTATGAAAAACTTTTGCAAAAAATCGCTGACACAATAGTTTTAAAAGTCAACCGTTTATAAATATTGGTTAGCTATAGACTTAATTTATAATAAAATATGTTTAACTTTTAATATTCAATTACATTAAAAATAAAGATATGAAAAATTACAAAGGACAATTAGAAGGTTTTCCTGAAGAGATAGTTGAGAAAATGCTTGAAAGGCAGGTTGAGCAAGGAAACGGAAGAGATATTACGGTGTTTGAAAAAAGCGTCTCGAATAGCAGCAAAGGTTTTGTGTGGGAGCTAGCAATAGAAGGCGATCTGTTTTGGATTAACATTCTGAAAGACCTAAACTTTGAACTGTTTTTTAAAAGATACCCCAAACAAAAAAAAATTAAAAAAATTAAAAAACTTAAAGTAAAAAAAGAAGATGTAAGGAATTACAATATAGGAAAATCTGATTACTCAAAACACAAAATACAACCGTGGGATATATGGATAGAATATAATCTAAATCCATTTGATGCAGACATTGTAAAAAGAGTCCTTAGGGACAAGGAAGGGGAGTCTAGAAGGCTTGACTATGAGAAGATCATACATGTTTGTCAAGAGCGTATTCGACAATTTGATAACGAATCAGAAAAAACATGAGCATAGATGTTGTAGTAGATACTGGAAAATTCAATAGAGACGTATGGATTTTTCATTTATTTGATTTAAATGCGGTATTAGTTGGGTTTCGAAGCGAAGAAAAGCCGCCAAGAAAGCAAAAATGGAGGCTAATTGATGTATATGACAAGTATGGCAAAAGCACTATTTTAGAACCAATTTCAATTCCAAAAACAGTAAAAGAAGAGGTTTTTTTGCAAATAAAAAACCAGATTAAAATTCGGACATGGAAAAAATGGGAAAATAAATGAAACAAATAAAAAAACTGAAACAGTATTGCAAAACCCATCTTTTGAAAGCCGAGTTTGAAGACAATATTTTAAAAATCAATAACGAAACCTACGAAATATTAGATGATTCGGTTAAGATTTTTGATGAAGATTTTGAATTTATTTCAAAAACAGAACATGATTTAACAACAGGTCATATATATGAGTTTTGCGGAAGGTGGTATTTGCAAAAAGCTTATGAAGAAGTGACAATGCAAGAACTAAAGTGCATCGGAGAGGTTAATCAAAAGCTTCCTACAAACACTTTTCTAGGTATACATTCTGGAAATGAACTACTTAACGGAATCGGCGAATATAAAGAATGGATTGCAAAAGCAAATTTCTTAGGAGTTAAAACCTTGGGAATCTGTGAGAAGCATACGCTAGCTGGTGTAATAGCTTTTCAAAACATATGTAGAAAAAACAACATAAAACCTATAATTGGACTAACCGTGTCAATTCAAAAAAAACTATCTACATATGATGTTAAGTTATACGCCAAGAACTTCACGGGATGGCAAAATCTACTTAAACTAAACGAAGTTGTAAACGTTCAAGAAAAAAGTGCTGTTGATGAAGCCTTTTTTATTGAACACACTGAAGGTTTGGTGGTTGTTTTTGATCCTAAAAGTTTGAAATATAGTGATTTGCCAAAAATTGAGGCTTATTATCAGTTGGACACAGTGGTTTTTGAAAGTGAGGAGGAGGATATTGAATACACAAATAACCTCGAAGTCTTCATTAAGTCTGATATAGAACCAGTTGCTATATGTGATGCTTATTATCTAGAACAAGCTGATTATCAAGCTAGAGAGGCGCTATGGAGTATTGGAAAAAAGTTTGATTCAAAAACCAGAAACCAATATTTCAAAAATAACGACCAATACGCAAAAGAGTTAATTTCAATGTTTGATTCTGAAAGCACGTTTTGGATAAAACTGTACAAAAAAGCTGTTGAAAATCTGGAAAATGTTGTAAAAGCTTGTAATTTTACATATGACACCGACAATAGGAGGCTACCCAAATATGTAATGACTCCAAAAGAGAAAGAAAAGTTTGGAACGAACGAAAAATTTTTCATACATCTTTTAAAAATCGGGTTTGAAGAACGTGGAATAAAACCTAACGATGAATACATAAATAGGTTAAAAGAAGAGGTAAGGGTTTTGAAAAAAGGTGATGTAATCGACTATTTTTTAAACCTTTACGATGTTATTCAAAATGAAAAAAAAGACGGTGGCTTGGTTGGCTTTGGTCGAGGTTCAGCAGGGGGATCAGTTGTTAGCTATTTGCTAGATATAATTCAAATCGATCCGTTGAAGCATGAATTGCTTTTTGAAAGGTTTCTGAATGATGGGCGTATGGGTGAAATTGGTGAATGTAAAGCCTATAAGATTAACGATAGTTTGATATTGAACGAGGGTTCAATATTGCGAGTTTTACGGAACAGCAAAGAAATAATTTTGCCTGTAGAGGAACTAAAACAGGGGGATGAAATTTTAAAACATAACTAATGTGAAAATAACAAAAATAGTTGAAGTAAAGGGTAGTAAATTGATAGGAGGAACGCTTCCCGATATAGACACAGATTTTGAAGGGAAATCTAGAGGCAGAGTAAAAGCCTATATGGAAGAACGTTTTGGGGTAAAGCAGGTCTGTTCGGTTGGTTCAGTTTCAACCTTGAAATTAAAAGGATTGCTGAAAGACTTTGATAGACAGTTTGATAACGATTTTGCAAGAGCTGATTTGATGACCGCCATTATTGACGACAAGGATTTTTCGATGCTGGATTTATTCATACGGTCAGCATCAGAGCCAAGACTGAAACAATACATCAAAGAAAACTCTGATATATTCCATATGATGCAAACGTTATTGAATCAACCAAAAACAAACTCAATACACCCTTGCGCAATGATCATTTTTCCTGATGTTATGAAAACATCAGAATGGTGCCCGGTTAGAAAGCAAAACGGGTTAATTGTAAGCGAGTGGGATGGATATCAGATGGATGACGCTGGGTTTTTGAAGTTGGATATTTTGGGATTGAAGCAGTTAGATAAATTAAAAAATATGTCAAACCTGCTTAGACAAAACAACAAGGAAGTTCCAGATATCTATAATTTACCACATGACTCTGAAGTATATAGGTATTTCGGAAATGGTTGGACAAGTGATGTTTTTCAATTTGAATCTGACGGTATGAAGAACTATCTAAAGTCCTTAAAACCAAATAGGTTTGAAGATATAGTTGCAATGAACGCATTGTATAGACCTGGGCCAATTGAATACATTCCCTCATTCATTAAGCGAAAACACGGAGATGAGCCTGTAAAGTATGATTTACCTGATATGGAAGAGTGTCTTAGTGAAACCTATGGAGTAACGGTATATCAAGAACAGGTTATGTTGCTTGCTCAAAAACTAGGTGGGCTTACAGGTGGACAAGCGGACGATCTCAGAAAAGCCATGGGGAAAAAAAACAAGGCTGTTATGGATAAATTAAAAGATTTATTCGTTAAAGGCTGTTTAAAAAACGGATACGATTCAACTATTATTGAAAAGATATGGATCGACTGGGAAGCCTTTGCTTCCTATGCATTCAACAAATCTCACGCTGCCGAATACGCAAAAACAGCGTATGCAAGTATGTTTTTCAAAGTTAATTTTCCTCTAGAATTTTGGACAGTTGCGCTTGATTGGGCAGACGATAAGAGCACGTTAATATATCTTTCTGAAATCTCGCAAGCAAAAAACATTGAAATCTTACCTCCTGATATCAACATTTCTGGTATAGAAATGCATTCAGATATGGATAGCCAGAAGATTTATTGGGGTTTAGGTTCAATTAAGGGCATAGGTGACGATACTGCAATGCAAGTAATTGCAGAAAAAGAAGCTAACGGCGTTTACTATAGTCTAACCGATTTTATAAAAAGGCACACTTTTACAGGTTCTAAGGTAAAGAAACAAACTTTTGAAGCACTTATATCAGCAGGAGCTTTTGATGGCTTATATCGCATAAAAGACGCTAAAAACGTTAGATTTTCGCTAATAAATAGATTCAGATTGTTAAAAAAAGTCAAACTATCAAACAAAGCACGGGATCCTTATACTATTGGCTCTACCGGAGAAAAATGGTGGTGGTTGCTAAAACAGAAGGAATTAACAGGTTTGGCTTTTGTGGATTATAGAAAAATCGTTGAAGATGAAGGTATTGATATAGATTTTTGTAGCTTATCTGAATTGAACGAACAACAAAACAGAGAGATTTTCAAATCTTTTGGTGGCTATGTAGTTGAATGTAAGGTAGGAAAAAGCAGAAGGGGGAAATATGCGAGGATTCAAATTGAACATAACTACAAGATGTATAAGGTGATTATATGGTCAGAGGAATATGCAAGATTTGAAGAAACCTTAAAGAATTGTGAAAAATCTTTTATTGTTTTTTCGGCAGGTTTGAGATATGAAGCAAAATGGACAAAAGGTAATCAATTTACACTAACTGAAAAATCAGTTTTAAAAGTATTAAAATAATGAGTAGAAAAAAGAACAAAAAAGCAAGTTATTTGACTGAGAATGAAAGTTTTGTAAAGATTGTGTCGACTGTAACGTGTGATAACTGTGGGGATGTTGTAGAAATAGGTAACATGAAAGGGCATTTTAATTGTCCGACGTGCGGTAACGATATTAATCTAAAAACATAAAATGAAAATAGCAATAGATTTTGATGGAACTTGCGTGACCCATGAGTTCCCTAAAGTAGGCAGAGATATAGGAGCGGTGCCAGTTTTGAAAGAATTAATCAGAAATGGTCATCAACTTATTCTCTATACTATGCGAAGTGATATGGATGAAGTGAAGACAGATGATCCAAACATATTTTCACAATCGGGAGCATACCTGACGGATGCAATCAACTGGTTCAAGAAAAACGATATTGAACTATATTCGATTCAGAAAGACATAGGCCAAGAAAAATGGACAGAATCAAATAAATGTTATGCAGAACTATATATAGACGATGCTGCACTTGGATGTCCATTGATTGAACCAGAATTTCACAGGCCGTATGTCGACTGGTACAAGGTTGCAATTAGGTTAATGGAAAAAGGAATAATTAAAAAAACACATAATAAAATAGGATATTTTAGACGGGATTTCGATGGGGATATAATTGTGATACCCTAATTACCCCAAACAAACAACGAACATAACGCTTTAGCAGATGCTCGTTGGAATAAAAAGTTACATGAATTTTTAAATAAATTATAAATGAATAAAGAAAAAACTTTTAAACCCGATTTGATACCAAACAATCCAAAAGATGATTCTCTTAATATGGATGCCATTATTTTAAAAAACGGTGGATATGACCGTTATTCAATCAACTTCAAAAAAGATGGTTGTAGGCTACAATTAATTGACGGAAAGGTTTTAACAAGATCATTGAAAATACCTGGTAGTAAAATAGTTGTGGATAGGTTTCAAGCACTTGCAGATAAGTGTAAAGAACTTAACATATCCTTAGACGGTGAGTTTTACATGCACGGTTTAAAATTCAATAGTATTTTTCGGTTTTTTTCAAAATCCGATGTAACGACGCCGGAATATAAAAAAAAGTTAGAAAAAGAGAAGGCAAAAAATCTAGAAAAATTCAAAGATGATTATGATGGATTAGAAATAGAATTCTTAACCACATTTCATATAGATTTAAAATTTCATTTGTTTGATGGGATAATTCTAGATGCTCACGAAGATATTGGACACGAAAAAAGAATGAAAGAAATTTTCAAAAAATTGTCTCCATTTGCAGAAGAATTTGGGGACATTATTGCACTGCCAGGCATGTTAACCGTAAAAACAAAAGAAGGACTTGATGGGATGTATGATTTGGCCTTAAAAAATAATTATGAAGGCTTAGTTTTGACTCACAAAAATCACAAATACAAGTTTGGCAGAAACACGCTGAAGCAAGGCACGATTTTAAAAATGAAGGATGATAAAATCGAGTATGACGGCGTTGTATTGGACGTTTTAGAAGGAACAAAAGCAAAGGACGGTACAGAAAAAACTGTTAACGAGCTTGGCAGATCGGTAACATCTAAGAAAAAAGCCGATAGGGAAAAATCGGGTTTAGCTAGTGGTTTTTTGGTTGAGTATGAGGACATTGGAACATTTAAAGTTAGTTTAAATGGCTTTGACAACGAAGAGAAAGCTGAATTATTGGGAAACAAGGGGAAATACATAGGTAAACACCTGAAATATACAGGAATGAAGCCTGTAAAAGATTTTCCAAGAAGTGCTTATTTCAAATGCTGGAGAGACGAAAAATAATTAAACAAAAATATGAGATATACAATACATGTAGGAAATAAACCTATAGTTTTAAAGCATGATGATTTTGAAAGCGTTATTAATGTAGATGATTTGACCAAAATTGATACTTCAAACATTTTTGGAGAAGCTGTAACGGCTGATGCATCGGCTAATAGAATTGGTCTATTGCAAGCCGAACTTGAAGGTCAAGTAGCTGATCTTAAATTAGATTTGAAAATATTGCAAGGCCAAATCAAGGATAAAAAAAGAGCTTCAGCGTTTCAAAATTCTGGACACTACTTGATCGAAGTAAACGGTAAAGAAGTAAAAGTGAAGTTAACAGAAAAAGCTTTAGATTCTTGCTATGAAACCGATCCTGAATGGATCAAATTGAGCAAAGAATACATCAAAAGAGAAAAAATGTTGAATGACATAAAATCTTTATATTGGGCCGCTCAAAATAAGTCTAGGAAGCTGAACAGTTTAATATCAGGAACAACTCCAGAAGTTTTTGTAAAAGAGATGGTTGAAGGAAAAGTAAACGGAATATTAATTAAGAAGAAATAGATGAACATACTAAGTTTATTTGACGGATTGAGTGGCGGAAGAATAGCTTTAGAAAGGACAGGGGTAAAAGTTGATAATTATTATAGTTCTGAAATAGATAAGTACGCAATACGAATAGCAGATAAAAACTATCCAGAAGACACTGGCAATAGGTTAGGAAAGATTACTATAGATTTGAAGAGTTAGATAAAAAGATACAGTGTATATTGTCTCAATTTGGCCTAAATCATCCCAAATTTAAAGAGGCTTGTAGGAAATTTCGAAAATTAACACCTATCGAATTTGAAAGACTTCAAACCGTTCCAGATAATTACACAGAAGGCGTTAGTGATTCTCAACGATACAGAATGCTAGGGAACGGCTGGACAGTTGATGTTATTGCTCACATTTTAAAAAATATGGAAAAATGACAATAAAAGTAATAGATTATATCATAAAAGACAGTCTTGGAGTAAAATGTTTTGACGTATACAAAGAACACCTTTCAAAATCAAAAAAGACAGGTGAAGAAAAAATAGTTGAAACAAATATTGCTTGGGGTGTCAAGATTGAAAAAGCTATAGATATTATAGTTCAGGATAGAATGAAAACAGGTGAAGATATTCTTTATTTACAGGATTTTCTTGAAAAGTACAAAGAATATAACAAAGAGCTATTAGAAGAAATTGAATCAAAAATAAAAGTTCATGTGCAACACGGCAAAAACAGGAGATTGGATTAGGTGGAGTTTTCCAGATACTGTTGAAACACCAAAACAATATAGAGGTAAAACGTTCAAAGCTCAAGTGGTTTTAATAGATTATAGAGAAAGACACTATTGTGTATATGCGGATTACGGGCAAGATTTAATACCTTTTGAAGAAGCGATTTTATTATAATTTTACAGCTCAAGGCACTGTAAATCAACTAAAAGTCCTTTAACACAACTTATAATTAAAAAAAATTAAAAAATGGGATTAGGAACAGTTAACAACAACACAGGTGTATTTCTTTCAATTGCAGGCGGTTACATTTGGAACAGAAAGGCAGAGGAGACCGATTCAAATTACGCAACGCAAGAATACACTAAGGCAGATAAGACAACAGGTGTTAGAAAAGGTGCCAGGTATCAAGATCTTACAGGAACAATAACAGGGGTTCAATTCAAAACACACCAAGAGTATGGTGAAAACATTAACGTGAATTTTGAAGACGAGGATGGAGGCAAATATATCATTTCAATCTCTACCAACAACCGTTATTCACAAGATATGATGAAAGCCCTACTAAAAGCCGATTTATCAAAAGAGATTTTCGTGAAACCTTTTGATTTTCTGGATAAGGATAAAAAACGAGTCATGGGTATATCTTTTAGACAAAACGGTGAAAAAATAAATTTGAGAAACGAAGATGCCCCTTCAAAGGATCCTGATTGGTTCAAAAATTCAACAAAAAAATTGATAAAACGTTTTTTTGAAGATTTGACTGAGTGGCTTGTTGAAGAAGTTGAGGAAAAAGTTTGTTCTCAATTTTCTGACACAAAAGCGAAGGAGAAATCAGAGGCAAAAACAGCAGAAAAACCAAAAGAGGTTGAAAAAACTGAAGAAAAAAAAGAGCCTCAAAAAGTAACGCCTCTAAAAATGAAAAAAGCTATAAAAGCTTATATTGTAAAGAATTACAAAGGCGAAGAAATGCCAAATCTGTCAAAAGACGAATTGGTGAAATGGTATAATTTCGTGTTAGCGGATGACGAACTGCCCTTTTCAGACGAAGAGGACAATGAACCAGATTCAACAGTAGAGAGGAGTAAAATTGACGGCCAATTAGATGCACTTTTAAAAAAATAACTAACGGGGCGAAAGCCCCTTTTTAATAATTATATGAAAAAACCTAAGTTTATCATTTTCAACGATATGCACCTAGATTCGAACAACGGTCAAGCTATATTGGTTTCAATTGATCATATGTTGAATTATGCTGTTGAAAATAATATAAAAAACATAGTCTTGGCGGGTGACGCCTTGATCTCCAGAAGTGCGCAAAGACTGAATACATTTGAAACGTTAGATAAAATGATTCAAATGTTCGACGAGGCAGGGGTTGTTTTGTGGATAGTTCCGGGAAATCATGACAAAACAGACTACGACAGCTCTTATTCATTCTTAGAGGTGTATAGATACCATCCAAGGGTAAAATTCTTTAAAACGCTTAAAAAGGTGGTTATTGAGGGTGTTGATGTTACTCTTTTACCTTTCTTTTCTGACGAAGTGTTAATTCCGCTTATAAACGAAGCTGAAGGCGGTGATGTTTTGATAAGCCATTTTGAAATGATGGGCTCTGAAAATGCAGGTAGTATAAGCAATAAGAATACTATAACAGAAAGAATGTTAAGAAAGTGGAAAAAAGTTTATTTGGGCCACTACCACGATACTCATGAGATAACTAAGGATATAGTTCACCTTCCTTCATTAAGACAAGCTAAATTTAAAGAGAATGCAAACAAAGGATTCTCGATTATTTACGATGATTTTTCATATGAAATTATCAAAGGCAAATTTCGAGAATATACTATTGTTGAAATTGATTTGGATTCCCAGGATTTGGACAATATCAAGGATTTAATAGACGCTTTTCAAAAACTTGATGCATCTATTCGGTTTGAAATAACGGGAGAGGAAAGCAAGCTAAAAGCCTTTGATAAAAACATATTCGAGGATTCTGGAATACAAGTAAAAATACTGTTTTCAAAAACTAAGGATGAAAAAACATTGATCCAACCTAATATTATCAAAAAATATGATAAAAAACAGGTTGGTGAGAAATTAAAGATATTTTGCAACGAGAAAGGGTATAGTTACGAGAGAGGAGCTGTATACTTTGAGGACTTTATGAAGGATAAGGATGGGTAAGGATAAAAAAAACAAAGCAGCAGGAATCAAAGCGGCGATGACAGCGTTAGAAAAAAGATACGGGGAACCTGTATTAATGAAAATGTCAGAGGCGAATATGAATGTTGACACATTTTCTTCTGGTAGAGCTGATCTTGACGTTAAACTAGGCGGAGGCTATGCTGTTGGAAAAGTAATTGAAATTTACGCGCCATCGGGAGCAGGAAAAACAGGTTTAGCTCTTGAAGCAATTGCTTCTATTCAAAGAGGGGGTGGAGTTGCGGCAATAATCGACGCAGAACATGCATTGAATACAGAATATTGTGAACAAATCGGAGTTAATGCTAATGAATTACTGCTAGTTCAGCCAAATTGCGGAGAGCAAGCATTTGAAGCGATAAAATATATCATTCATAAAGCTGAAGTAGATTTGATTGTAGTAGACTCTGTTGCATCATTAACACCGTTAGCAATAATTGAGGGTGAAGTTGGAGAGGCAAAGATGGCAGCTCACGCTAGGCTGATGGGACAAGGTTTGAAATCCATAACTGGGATTGCCGACGAGGTCGGATGTACTATTATTTTCATTAATCAGTTACGTGAAAAAATAGTGATGTATGGAAACCCAGAAACAACAACAGGAGGAAACGCTTTAAAGTTCTATGCGTCTCAAAGACTGGACATTAGAAATAAAGGTTGGATAAAAGAAGGTGAAGATATAATTGGATTTAAGCAAAAAATAAAAATTGTAAAAAACAAGATCGCACCACCTTTTAAAAACATAGAGAACGATATCATATACGGCAAAGGTGTTGATGATATGACAGGGTTGATTGATGCGTGTGTAAACAAGGGGATTATTGAGAAAAATGGTTCTTATTTTAAATTTGACGGTGCAAATTTGGCGCAAGGCATGAAAAAATTAAGAATTGTGCTTGAAGAAAATCCTGACATAGTAGATATTTTAAAAAAAAAAGCAAAGTAAAGATATGAAAATAGACAAACTTATTCTTAAAGACTTTTTGTCATACGACTATCTTGATTACGATTTTCCCCAAAAACCTATACAAGTACAAGGTTTAAATTTTACGGATGACAATCAAAAATCTTGTGGTTCAGGGAAATCTGGTATACAAACAGCTATTGAATTTTCCATAACAGGAACAAATAGTAGAGGGGTTAGAGATATTGAATTAATCACATACGGAAAACAAAAAGCTGAAGTTCAACTATTTATCTCCTGCGATTTTAGAAAACGGGTTTTGAAAATCCAGTGGATTATAAACAGGAATGGTTCAAATGTTTTGACTCTAAAAATTCAGGAATACGGATCAAAAAAATGGGAAAAGGTTAACGTTTCAGGAGTTGCAGACGGTAAAAAATATATAGATACATGGTTAGCTATTTCTAAGGATGATTTGTTTAATTATTATTTGGTTTCAAAAAAACGTTTTAAATCATTTTTTTCTTCCTCTAATAAAGAAAAAGTAGATTTGATTAACAGGTTTTCTGATGCAAGCATAATAGAAGGTTTGGAAAACATTGATACAGAGCATCTTGATGAGGATTACAAAAAACTTGAAACAAAAGTCAACAAAACAGAAGGTGCTATAAATCAAGTAAATGAGCAAATTGATAGAGAGAAAAACCGGGATTTCAAAAATGAGTTAAAAGAAAGCATTTCTGAACTTCAGGAGAATATAGAGTTAATCGAAGAAGGTATATTTGACACTAAACAGATTCAACAGGTAGAAAAAGAAAAAAATAAATCCTCCTTCATAAAGATCAAAAACAAAGAAGAAAAGATTAGGCAAGAAAACGCAAACAAGGCCGACATAGAGGTTGAAATTGTTTCTATATGTGACAATGTCAAAAGCGTAGAAGAAGAGCTTAAAACGGCTAAAAACCTAGTAGAAAGCTTTGTTTTGACAAACTGGGATGATAAAAGAAAAGATTTCAATTCTGATTCAGAAAAACACAGTAAAAAATTAAAAGAAGAGAAAAGAACATTAAAAAACTACGAATCAAAAGAATCTCAACTAATCAATCTTATAGAGCAGGTTAGCTTGAAAATGGATGGTTCAATAGTTTGTCCAAAATGTTCGCATGAGTTCTTACTTGATGAAGATATTGAAAAGGTTAGAAAAAAGAAAAAAGAAGCGGTTCAAATAAAACCAAAGGTTGAAGAATTGGTTCTAAAATCTATGAACGCAATAGATGAAATAAAAACAAACCTATCCACCGTAGAATCAAGTGTTTCGAATATCAACAAAAAAGAACAAAAAGAAAATGAAGAAAAACAATTATTAATAATCGCCTGCAATAAAGTTGATAAAAAACTAAGAAAGGTAGAAAAAAAACTTGAACGCCTTAAGAATGAGTTAAAAGATTGCGACAGAGATATTGATACGCTAGAAGCCAATATGAACGACTTGAGCACAAAAATCGAGAACAGAAACGATAATTGCAAAATCCTTGATTCGCAAATCGAGAATTTCAAAACCAAGATAGAAGATCTAAACAAAGAAATCAATAATTTAAAAGTAGGTAATAATAAAAAGGTTATAGCTGAATTAAAAATCGATTTAACAAAACTGGAGAAAAATCAAAGTTTGAACAAATCAGAGCTTTCAAAAGTTGCGGATCAAATCTACGATAGAAATCAATGGTCAAACAACTTTAAGCAATTCCGTATGTTTTTAGCAAATCAGTCTTTGGAAGTGATTGGATATCATTTCAATAGGTACTTAGAAGGTATGGGTTCTGATATTAGTATCAAGATGGATGGATTCAAAGTCAGAGCTGACGGCACAATTAAGGAAGAAATCACTGCAAAGGTAATTAGGGACATAGAAAGAACATTTGACTCCTTCAGCGGAGGCGAAAAGAGTATTTTATTATTCACTTCTATATTAACCAATAGACACATGATCAATGAAACACATCCCTATGGAGGGTTAGATTTCTTAAGCATTGATGAAGTACTTGAAGGTGCAGATTCTTTGATCTTAAAACACACAATCGAAGCTGCAAAAAAATTAAATGTTGCAGTAATGATTATTACACATGTGACTGACGAAGAGGCAAATAGCGACAGGATTTTGATCGTAAAAGAGAATAATGTTAGTAGAATTGAAAAATAAATTTGGATCGTATTGTTTTTTGTCATATCTTTGTTATATGTTTAATTAAAAAATAAAGTTATGAAAAAGCCTAACAAGACAATAAAATCTTTTACTGATTACGTTAACAAGAACACTGCCGCAATCAGTAAAATAAAGATGAATTTTTTCAGAAAAAGAATTAAAGTTTTGAAAGACAACACAGGCTTTGATTTGACTAAGCAATTGAATTGAATAAAAACAAGATTGCTTTAAAGTAATTGGTATTAGGCACAGCGATTTAATACATTTCAATTTAATTACGATAGAGGGTTTTGTAGGTGGGTAGAACTCCCTTAAAATAAGACCTTGCTAGCAAGGCAAACAATTACAAAACTTCCTAAGCATTGAAATCTTGGGACAATCTTTTAAATTATAATTAAACTAGATTTATCTAGATATTCTAGAAATATCACAGAAGAACTTTAAATATTTCGGATTCTATGATTTTGGCAGAGAAATATTAATTAGATAGATTTAAACTAAGTTAGTAAACATTCACACTTACTACAAAGTAAAAGAGGTGAGATGCCTTAAATATATTTTATTTAAACATCAGGTATACAATGAGCCTCAAAAAGGTCATTGGTCTGCTACTTAACAGCAAGAACTAAGTTTATGGGTTGGAATCCCTAATACCTGACTAATTATTATTTTTAACTTTTAAACTTATTTACATATGAAAACAAAAACAATTGCAAAAATCATCACTAAAAAGATGAATGAATGGCTAGAGACCATTGCAGACAAAACACTAAGAGGAGATGTTAAGAAAAACATTTTAATTTCGGGCGGATCGATTGCTTCAATGCTACTGAAGGAGCAAGTAAACGACTATGATGTTTATATTCAAAATATGGACGTCTTGAAGCGTTTAGCTGAATACTATAAGCCTGGCGATGTTTTGGATGGCAGACTTAGGGGCGAATATTTAGAAAAAAGATTTCCAAAAATCCCTGAATCGGGGTTTTGGGACAATCCAGAATCAGGAAAAAATGAAAGATATTCTTCTGAAGCATATGTTAGAATCTCTAACTTAAAGCCAAATCAAATCAAGATTGATGTAAGTGGAGCTGGTGTGAGAATTGAGCGAAAAGAAGACGAAAAATACTTACCTGTGTTCATTTCTCAAAATGCAATTTCACTAACAGAAGATGTTCAAATAGTTCTAAGGTTCAATGGAAACGTTGAACAAATCCACAAGACATTTGATTATATACATGCAACTAATTATTTTACATTTCAAGATGGTTTGATTTTAAATCAAGCTGCCCTTGAGAGCTTGATTACTAAGAACTTAGTTTATCAAGGATCTCTATACCCACTAACTTCTGTAATCAGAATGAAAAAGTTCATCCGTAGAGGATGGACAATGAGTGCAGGTGAGATTTTGAAAATATTGTTTCAAGTGTCAGAGCTTGACCTTACTGATATAGAAGTACTGGAGGATCAGTTAATTGGTGTCGATGTTGCGTATTTTTCAATGTTGATAGATGCACTTAGAAACGTAGACAAGAAGAAAATTACATCTAGGTACATTAATAGTCTGATAGATAAGGTCTTTAGTCAATACGACGGAGATTCTGACAACATTAAATCTGAATCATCAACACAATTAAAAGATTTATTTGCATAATAAACAGAGAATAACAAATGAAAAAAGCAATAATAGGAATAGACCCGGGGAAATCCGGTTTTTTTTGCGTTTACGCAGAAGGTGAATACACTTTCTACCCGATGCCCTATCACAAGGTTGGATCTGGAGAATTTTTAAAAAGCGGAAAACCACAAATGAAATCTGTATTTCATGAAGAAGGTTTTAAACCCCTTATTTACGAAATTCATTATAAATTCAAATCCTACGAACTTCACGCAGCTATTGAAGATGTTCACGGAAGAGAAGGTTGGTCAGCTCAGAATAATTTCAACTTTGGGCACGTAGCAGGTTTACAGAAAATGGTTGCTATAATATTAGGTGCAAAAATTGAGATGGTAAGACCTCAAAAATGGCAATCGGTTATGTATAAGGGTTTTGAAAAAATCAAGAAACCATCCTCCACGGGCAAAACTATGGTTAACGATACAAAAGCGACCTCGATAATGGTTGCAAAAGCACTTAATCCAAAACTGGATTTTAAAAAAACGGAGAGGGCAAAAACAGAAGATGATAACAAGGTTGACGCCTACCTAATTTGTGAATATTTGAGGAAAAAATTAAATGTTTAACTAAAATCAAGAAGCAATGAAAAAAGAACAAAAAACGAAGTTAAAAACGCTTTTTACTCCAATTAAAAATTTTTTTAAAATTGTGAATCAGCAAAGAAAAGACGGAGTTCTCAGCACATATCTACTTGATAAAGAATTAGATAATGTAAATGAGAACTTGCCTGAAATACTAAAAACACTTGATAACAGTATAGATGAATAGACTATATGAGATAGACAAGATTAATAAATCTATTGTGTTCACGTTTCAAAAATCCGATGAAATAATCAAGGAAATTAAAAACTGCGGATATACCGCCCGTTTCTCTCCATACAATAAAAACTGGATTGTTCAAATTAACGATTATACGGCACCGTTAATAAAAGCTATTGTAAAGGATTTTGATTTTAAATTCAAAGAAAAAATCAAAGAAAAAGAAACAAAATTTGATTATAGCCTTGAAGATGAAACGTTTGAAGAGCTAAGCAGCTTGTGCGAAGAGCAAAATTTCACCTTAATTCCTAGGAAATATCAGGTTGAGGCACTTGGTTTTGGACTACAAAAGGGGAATATAATTAATGGAGATGACGTTGGATGCGGAAAAACCTTAGAATCAATCACTTACGCAGAAATAACCAATTCTTTCCCCTGTTTGGTTGTTGTTCCTGCCAGCGTAAAATATAACTGGTTTGAAAAATGGGGGGAAATTGTAACAAAAAACCGTTCAATATCCGTCATAGAGTCCAAAAATAAAACTAACAACTGGAAAGTCGATGTAGTTGTAATTAATTACGATATCATAGGCAAGAAAGCCGGAACAGGCGCAACCATTAGGTTTGATGAATTGAAGGACATAGACTGGAAAATGGTAATCTTTGATGAAGCTCATTTTCTCAAGAATCCAAAATCTCAAAGATCAAAAGCAGCTTCAAAAATCGTTAAAAAAAGACCGATTGTTCAATTATTATCTGGTACAATTACGATGAGCAAACCTATTGAATTATGGAATTTGCTAAAAATTGCTAAAGTAGACCACCTTATAACAACAAGCTGGATACACTTTGTAAAAAAATATTGTGGAGGTTATGAAGGTCGTAACGGTTGGGTTACCGATGGAGCAACTAATACATTAGAACTCAATAAATTATTAAGAGAAACATGTTACATAAGGCGTGAAAAAAGAGACGTATTAAAAGAACTACCTGATTCCATACAGCAGGTCGTAAAAGTTGATATAACAAACAAGAGAGATATAAAAAGGGCCGAAAATGAGTTTATAGACTATATGTATGACACGCATGGAGAAGATGCAGCAGAGAGGGCTATGGAGGCCGAAAATTTGGTTTTCCTAGGTGTTTTGCGAAAATTGGCTATTGAAGGCAAATTAAAAGCAATTGAGAAGTATCTGAAGGACTGGAAAGAAAGTGGTAAGAAACTAGTTGTATTTGGTTCACACAGAGAACCTTTGGAGTTTTTAGCTGAAAAATTCAACTCAAAGCTCATAGCCGGAGGCGTTACTGCAAAAAAGAAACAAAAAATAATTAAAGATTGGACTGAATCTGATGATATTTTTCTTTTTGCTAATATGATTTCAGCAGGCACAGGAGTCGATGGCTTGCAAAATGTTTGCTCTGACGCACTTGTCTTAGAGCTACCTTGGCGACCCTCTGATTTACACCAACTTATAGGCAGAATTGACCGCTTAGGGCAAAAAATGGTAACTTCGATAGTTTACCTATTGAGTTTTGATACAATAGATTTGCAAATGTGGGAGATGTTGGAAGAGAAAGAAAAAGTAACGGAAGCTGTAAATAAGGGGGTTGATATAGAGAAAAGCAATTCGGGAATGAAGGCGGTTATGAATAAGATTCTGAAAAGATAATGTTAAAAAACGTTAAATAGTTGTAGAGTTAAAATATTGTTTCTATATTTGTATAAACAATTAACAATACAGCTATGAAAAATTCAGACAAATTACCTTGCGGATTAACAGTTAATGAGATAATTTTAGAGTTAGAAACAAAGTTAAAACGCATAATTGCCACAAAAGAAGATAGAGCTGAAAGAATTGCCAACCATCAGACAGATTATGATGACTGCTGGAGAAGCATAAAGTCTGATCATGTGTCAGAACGTATCCTCGAAGACAATTTAAAACTTGCAAAAGAAAGCGGTTTTAAGACAACATATACAAAAATAGAAACAATGTATGCTCACCCGAACTATAAAAGCTTGGGTGAGCTGAGAGATGGCGAATATGGCGAATATGTCATGTTTAAAAAAAACAACGAAAAGCCTCTATTTGTAAATCCTAATGCAAAAACAAATAGAGGATTAAAAGGGTTGGTTGTTTTTGAAATAAAAACAGAAATTGCAACTTTTGGAGAATATGTTTTTGACGGAAGGGGCGGAACGCTGACAAGTATGGGAGGTTCGTCTTTTGTTACTGCTGAAAGTGAAGATGACTACCTGAGAAGCAACACTTCTTATATTTTTTATGACGACTTTGCCGATATGATGGACTTAGAAGCAGAGCGTCAAGAAGAATTATACTGGCTTGATCTTGATTAACGTTTGCAATCGCAAACAAAAACCAATAAAAATGTTTTTAAATAGAAACAAATGAAAAACAAATTAGAAATAAAAAGCAGTTATAAATAAGATTTTAAAGAGCAATATTAATAAATGTTAAAATAGTTGTATTGTATTACTATAATTAGTATATTTGCATATATATTTAATTACACAATCATACTAAAAATAGCAAAATGAAAAATCAAATTAAGATAGAAAAAACAGAGCTGACAGTATCAGCTTTTATAAATAATGAAAGAGTAGGTTTTTTGTGTTTAGCTTCGGCAGAAGTTGCAGAAGATGAATATATGGGCGGATTCATATATACACTTGTCGAGAGCGTTGAGGTTGAAAAAAAATTTCAGAGAAAAGGTGTTTACACAGCAATGATCAATGAAGTTGTTGAGAACTTGATAGAAGATGAATATCTTATTTCAATGGGACGATCTAATAGCGCTTCATATTTTTGGGCTAATCGCTTTGACCTGGACGATGAAGTTGTGGAAATTGATTCCGAAAAAGATCAACAAGAAAATGTCATTGTTATTGATTGTGATAATGACTATTCGATCAGAGAAGTTTCTGATTTTTCCAATATTGACTTTTTGTAAAAAAAATGCCTAAAGAAAAAATAAATACTCATATTACATATAGAATCGAATTAGATTTATTGGATGATGCTGCTGACATAAGTCTAACAATTTTAGACGGATTTGGATTTATGACACAGTATAATCCTGTTTTGCTCTCTGTGTATAAATTAGCTGACAAAGTTATTTATTACACAGAAAACAAAACAGGTGATTTGAAACATGCTTATTCAATTTCGGAACGGAAATTAATTGATATTTCTAAAATTGAAAACTTAGACTCAATTTACGACATTTTAGATTATCAGCGTTTTTAAGACAAATAAAAAATAATAAAAATGTTTTTAAATAGAAACAAATGAAAAATAAATTAGGAAAAATTAAAAAAATTGACTTGTCTTTTACGAAAAAAGACAATTGGTTAAGAATCAATAAAAGAACAGCTTACGATAAATGCCAAAATTGCGGTAAAAAATACGAAGATTCTGCGTATGAATTCATAGTGTTTGCGAGTGTGGAAGGAAAAAGCAACACATATATATGTGAAGATTGTGGAAAATTTTTTATATCAGAAGGGGCTGTTGATATTCAAAAACAGCGAGAAAAAGATATTGAAAAAAAACAAAAATTCATAAAACAGGCAAAAAGGATAGGAGTAAAACCATGGCCGGCTATCAAGTATTTGCCTATAGATGTCTTAAAAAATGAGATCCAAAAAGCAATAAAAAATGAAAGGGGATTGTTTCACATTTTTCTAAAGCTGAAGGATAGAAAAAACGTAGAAATCTTCACTAAAGAACTAAACAAGCAAAAAGACTACACAGAAAATCCAATTATTGCTTTTGACGTATGGAAAAATACATCTGAATTCTTGTGCAATTACAGCACAGACGAAGATTGCGATCATCGGTGCGGGATAAGCTATTTCACTGTAACACAGAATATCGGAGATAAGATTTTCAAATATCGCTGGGCAAACGCTAACGGAGATAACAGCCTTGAAGATGCCGGTTTTAATGTTCTAGATGCATGGAGCACTATGGTTTCACTGAACCCAAAAGACTCAATCACTGATTCTCAAGTTTTAGAATGGATTCTAAATATTGACGCTGTCATTAATCCTCAAAATTTAGATCTAAACGTCATCAAAGAAGAAATCTTAAAAAATCAAAAATAAATTTGCAATATAAAATTTTTATATTATCTTTTGTAAAGAATTTTAATTAACTTAAATAAAATGAGACACGAAAAAATAGTAAAAAGAGAATTTTATTTTTGTAATGCAAATGTTATTTTATTTTTTGCATTATCGACATCGGTTTTGATAAACCATTTGAAAATCAGTGATTTAAAAACACAGATTCTTAACAATGTGGAGGACAAAAAAGTATCAATCGATACGGTTTTTATCCCACAAATAATCCCAATCGAGAAGCCAAAGGCAAAAAAAATTAAAAAAATGAAACCTATGGTGCCGCTAGAAGAGAGCCTTATGACGGCCGGTGTTGATGTGAGGGCAACCGTCTATAATGCAGTTGTTGAACAGTGCGATTCTGACCCTTCTCATACAGCTTTTATGTTCAAACTTGATTTAGAAGACCCGTTTAAACACCGCATTATCGCCGTGTCAAGGGACTTAGAAAAGGATTTTCCTAACAACACTAAGGTAAGGGTCGTTGGTACAACGTACGACGGTATTTACACCGTAAAAGACAGAATGCATCTTAGATGTAGGCGGCAAATTGATATTTTGATTAATCAGGATATGCCAATCGGGAATTGGTATGGTGCAAAAATTTATAAAATTTAAATGGTGAAATCTAGACATTTTGAAATAATAGAAATTTCCGGAGAAACTGAAGAAGAGGTACTTGATTTGCTTGTTCATTATATCGATCAAGGTTGGATTCAAGGCGATGAAATAGACATTTGTGACAACCTAGAAGATCGTCTACCGGTTTTTACATATGTGCTTAAAAATCAAAATATTAAAAATTAAAAATTAAACATTAGAATAATATTATGGTAAATTTAAATTGTGATTCTTGTAATTCTTGTAATTCTTGTAATTCTTGTAATTCTTGTAATTCTTGTAATTTTTGTAATTTTTGTGATTCTTGTAATTTTTGTAATTCTTGTAATTTTTGTGATTTTTGTAATTCTTGTAATTCTTGTAATTCTTGTAATTCTTGTAATTCTTGTGATTCTTGTAATTCTTGTGATTTTTGTAAGTCTTGTTATTATTGTAAAAATCTAAAGATGACAGAATTCAATATTTTTTGCTATTCTGAAAAATATAACGATAAAAATAGCTCTCAACAAAAAATATATAGAGCTTTCAATATTGAAGTTACAAGAGATAGGTATTTTAAAATTAGAATCATCGCAAAAAAAATACTTACTTTTGAAGATAAACCAAAAACTTTAAATGATTTTTGGAAATCGGTAACGCAAAAGCAGTGGCAAGAATTATCGTCTATACCAGAAGCCAAGAATTTTAAAAAAGGTTTTGAATATATTTCTGGATGTAAGATTGAAGAAGTCGAAGAGATGACACTAGAAGAAGTGTGTGAGGAGTTGGGTAAAAATGTGAAAATTATAAAATGAAAGAAATAATTGCATACACAGACGGTAGTGCAGTTGTTGCAGGGAAAAATAAAGGTAGAGGAGGCTTTGGTGTGTACTTTTCAGACTTGGAAGGCGAACCCAAAGCTTTTTCGCTTGGTTTCAAGCAGGCCAAAACCGGTCAAATGGAAGTTATGGCCCTGTTGCACGCAATAATTCACGTACCAAAAAAAAACAAAGAACCGGTAAAGTTGATAGTATACTCTGATTCTGAGTACGTTGTAAAAACCTTTACAGAAAACCGTTTGCAAAAATGGGTTGCAAATGATTGGATCAATTCATCCGGTGAAGTAAAAAATAAGGATTTGTGGAAAAAGATTTTAAAATCACTTGAAAAAAGGCGTTTTTTGATATTAAAAATGAGACACATTCGCTCTCATCAAGTAGAGAAGGAAAAAGATCCTAAAAAAAAAGAATTGTTAAAACAAGATCCTCATATTCAAGGAAATATGATGGCAGATTGGTTGGCAGATTATAAACGACATAAAAAATTATTGTAATGTTAGATATAAAAAATAAAATAAAATTTGAAAATGTCTGTTATGTTGGGGAAGTCGATGCTTCCCTTTTTAATTCATCAGAAGAGGCTAGAATTAAAGCTGTTACAGATTTAGCCAGCATAACTACTGGCAAATTGGGCTTTAAATACAGTACAGAAAGAGAGGACGAATTTGACGACCATGATACCCTAAAAAATAAGTCTTGGGAAAAAAGGGTTAAGCTTTATGAGAGGTTGTTGGTCGAATCTGCTGGAAAACCTAGCACTCCTTTTGAGTTTGTTCCTGCTGTGTTTAAAGCGGATAGTTTGGACTCCATGTCGGCAAACTTTCATCGGTATGGAGAGTTTAATTATGATAGAATATATACAAACTATAGAAACATACTTAATCATAATTACTTGCAAACGATAGGTAACAAAAAAGCTGAAGGGTTTAAAATAATAGTTGGTCAAGTACCTTGGAAAGTTATATCTCATCTTAGAACACATAGAGCTTTTAGTTGGTTAGTAGAATCTTCTAGAAATAAGAGATATTTAAAGGATGTAGAATTCTGGTATCCTAGTTGGTGGAAAAATAAAACAAAAGGATTATTAAAATTTAATGATAACGCTCAAGTTTATTATTATAAAAATTTAACTGAAGGTAATGGCAAACAACTTAAACCAGAAGAAGCTACTATGGAGTTGTCAGACAGGCGTTTGGTAAAATTTGCTATGTGCGCTTGGAAACAAGATAAAAACGCTTGGCAAAACCTGTTTGAAACAAGAGGATCAAAAACAGGAACTATGTCAATAACTGGAATTACAGTTGACAATATAAAAAAACTAATATTATGACAATAGATGAATTAGTGCAATTATGTAGAGAGCACGGTATTAACAGATTAGCTATTGACACATTGAACAAAAATATCGATTTTGGCAAAAACTATGACTGTCAAAAAGAGGCCGTTGAACGTGATTTAGCAAAATTAAAAAGATACACAAAAAGATTCAACGAAATTGAAAAAACATTGACAGAATTGTTGTTACAAAACAAGGTTGTTTGTGTTAATTGTGACGAAGAAACAGAAACCCATACGGTTTGTGCGGACTGCCTTACAAAAATAATCAAAGAAAACAAATAATATGACAAGAAAACAAGTTTTTGAAACAACATTAAAGTATTTTGATGGCGATGGACTTGCGGCAAACGTATGGGTAGACAAATACTGTTTGAAAAACGGGGATGATTATCTAGAGTTGACTCCTGATGATATGCATAAGAGGTTAGCAAAAGAGATTGCAAGGATTGAAAAGAAATACCCCAACCCTATAAGCGAGGGTGAAATATACAATCTTTTAAAAGATTTCAAATATATTGTCCCGCAGGGTGGGGGTATGTATGGAATAGGCAATAACGTATTGTCCAGTTTGAGCAATTGTTTTGTGATTGGTTCAGATATTGACAGTTATGGAAACATACTACTAACTGATCAAGAGCAGGTTCAATTAATGAAAAGGCGTGGAGGAGTAGGTCATGACCTCTCCCACATAAGGCCAAGGGGTTTCAGGGTGAATAATTCGGCAGAATCTTCTTCTGGAGTAACGCCTTTTATGGAAAGATATTCTAATTCTACAGAAGAAGTTGCACAAAATGGTCGAAATGGGGCCCTTATGTTAAGCATAGATGTAGCTCACCCCGACGCAGAAGAATTTGTTGATATTAAGACAGATACAAGCAAGGTAACGAAGGCAAACGTATCGATCAAGGCATCGGAAGAGTTTATGGATGCTGCTTTGTCTAACGGACTGTATGATAAGGTTTTCAAGGGGAAGGTTGTAAAACAAGAGAAAGCAAAACCGCTTTTTGATAAGCTGGTCAAAAACGCTTGGAAGTCAGCAGAGCCTGGTTTGCTGTTTTTTGACAGAATATTAAGTGAATCTCCGGCACGAGGATACGGGAAAGAATGGAAGGAAGTTTCAACAAACCCCTGCGGAGAGCTTCCATTGCCGCCTTTTGATAGTTGTAGATTGTTAGCGATTAATTTATCAAGCTACGTAAAAAATCCTTTTTTTAAAAACTCTGTTTTTGACAAAAAAAAATTATCAAAACATGTTAAAATAGCACAAAGGTTGCTAGATGATTTTATTGATTTAGAGATTGAAAAAATAGATAGTATTTTAAGAAAAATAAGTGAATCAAAAGAACCTGAACATATACTAGAAGTTGAAAAAACCCTTTGGAAAAAGATTAAAAACAAAGCCATACAAGGCAGACGTACAGGCTTAGGTTACACTGGTTTAGGTGACATGATGGCGGCTTTAGGTATTACGTACGGATCAGAAGAAAGCATTGATTTTATATCTGACCTACAACAGCTATTTGGTTCATCGTCATACATTGCAAGCATAGAGTTAGCAAAAGAAAGGGGAGCGTTTCCTATTTGGAATTTTGATAAGGATCAAAAATCTGATTTCATAAAAAGAATGTTTGCAAAAACCAATTTTCAAATCAGTGATTCTGTTTTTGAGCAATATACCAAAACTGGCAGAAAAAATATCGGAAATCTAACGATTGCTCCAACTGGTTCGGTTAGTTTAATGACTCAAACAACGTCAGGGATAGAGCCTTTGTTTTCGCCTTATCACTTCAGAAAAAAGAAAATATTAAACAGTTATGGTAAGTTTGATTTTGAAGATGAAAGCGGAGATAAGTGGGTGGAATTCACAGTTTTTCACAAGCCATTTGTTCAATGGTTTTCTGTTGAAGCCGGATTGAGAATCGAGGCCGCAAAAACGGTTTTGAAAAACCAGAGCAGAGATCAACTTAATGAGACTTTTAAGAGATCTCCTTACTACAGAGCAACTGCACAGGATGTTAATTATATCAATAAGGTTAAAATGCAAGGAGCTGCTCAAAGATGGGTTGATCACTCCATTTCAGTTACTGTTAATATGCCCGAAAATGCAACTGAAGATACAGTTAGACAAGTTTATAAAACTGCGTATCATGCTGACTGTAAGGGCGTTACCGTATATAGAGAAAACAGCCGTGGAAACGTGCTGAGTACAAAATCAGTTAAAGAAGTTAAGGCAGAAGACTTTTCTTCTATAAGTGCCGCAAAACGACCAAAAATTTTAGAGTGTGATGTGTTTTTTACAAGCGTTAGAGGTCAAAAACACATTGTTTTTGTTGGATTGTTGAGCGGAAAGCCTTATGAGGTGTTTGCTGTTCTTTGTAACGAAAAAATATCAATTCCAAAAAAATCAAAAAGGGGGGTGGTTAAAAAAGTTAAAAAAGGACATTATAAATATATAGGTGAAAATGAAACAGTTATAGAAAATCTATGTGATCACATGGTAGAGACAGAACAGAATGAAACTAGACTGGTTAGCGGCTTGTTAAGACACAGAGTTGATCCTGTATACATAGCTAGGATGTTGGGGAAATTTTCAACAATCTCAAGCCTCCACAAAGCTATAGGAAAAGTTATATTGAAATATGTAAATCAAAAAGAGGGCGTTCAGTGCCCAGAATGTAAAGAACAAATGACAATGACAGAGGGATGTATGAAGTGTTCTTCGTGCGGCTGTTCTCATTGTGGATAACAATAATGAATTATGAAATACACCGAATGGACACAAGATCAGCTTGAAAAAATGATCTCAGAAAAAAGAAAAATAAAATCACTGATAAGAAGAAAAGGTAAAAATGGAATTGCCATCAAAGCCCTTTCTAGAAAAATTGCAGAAAAATCTGGCTTCACAAAAAAAGATGTATATACGATCATGCAGGCTCTATGTGAGGTTATGATGAAGGAGTTGCAAGAGAAAAAATATATCAAAATAAATGACATTTTCACCATACACCCTATGTTGAAGCGAGCGAGGCAAGGCACCTGCTTGAAGGGCGGAAAGTCTGCTGAACAAATGATCGTACCCCCCTACTGGGAAATTAAGGTTATGATGAATGATTATATGTCAAGATTGATGAGAAACTTGAACGTAACCGAAGAAGAAATAAATAATTTATACGAAAATTAGTCTATGATATACATGGGGTCAAAAAACAGGATTGCAAAATACATTTTGCCAATAATATTAAAGGAGAGAAAAAAGGAAATGACGTGGGTGGAGCCATTTGTGGGAGGCGCAAACATGATCGATAAAGTCGAAGGAGAAAGAATAGGGGCTGACGCTAACCCTTATTTGATTTGTTTATTTAAATCTCTTCAAAACGGCTATGTGCCGCCCGATCGTGTGTCGGAGGGTGAATATATGAAAGTCAGAATCGAAAGAGAAGTAAATCCTAGAACCGCATTCATAGGTTTTGGGTGTAGTTATTCTGGAAAATGGTTTGGAGGATATGCAAGGAGTATAAGAAAAGATACACCAAATGCAGATTTTTCAAACAAGACAGCCAGAAATTATTGTACAGAAGCAAAAAAAAATCTTTTAAATCAGCTGCCCAATATAATTGACGTTAACTTTGTCTTATCAAACTATCAAAACTTACAGATTCCTCCCAATAGCCTAATCTATTGCGATCCTCCATATGAAGGTACGACAAAATATAGGAATAGTCTCAATTATGATATTTTTTGGAACTGGTGTCGAGAAAAATCAAATGAAGGACATGTTGTTTTTGTTAGCGAATACAAAGCTCCAGGCGATTTTGAATGTGTTTGGCAAAAAGAAATTGTAAGCAGCCTTACAAAAAATACTGGAGCAAAAAGAGGCGTAGAAAAACTTTTTAAATACAAATATGGAAATTGAAGAATATATATACATAAGCGGTTTTAAAACCGCTTATTTCTGGAGCGAAAATAATAGATTCGTAATTGGATTTAAAACATTTTTGAAATGAGAATAATAAACAAAGAAGATTTTGAGAAAATAAAAGATCTAAAAATAACAAAAAAAGTTACCGTTAGGCGTATAATGAAATCGTTGGACATATCCTTTCGTCATGCCGAGGTATATAAGGCTATGTTTGACAATCCTGATAGCCTAAAACAGATTTTTACAAACGAAGTTCTTGTGGAAAATGTTAGATTGGCTAAGGAAAAGCAAGAGTATCAGGACAGTAACAGGATCGAAAGAAAAGCGTTTAGGAGCCACGCACGGTTAGAGAACGTTATAACCAATCTAAACAAGGCTGTTGTAGAAGAGTTTGACAAAATCAATTGGAAAATCAAAAAAACAATTCAGCCCAACCTCTCATTAAGTGGAAATCAAGCTATAGTTCAATTATCAGATACTCATTTCAATGAATTGGTTGATTTAGAGGGCAATAGGTATGATTTTGATATAGCTAGTAAAAGAATGGCCCTGTACGCCTTAGAGATCAAAAAACAGCTAAAGTCATACAATATCAAGAAGGTTATTTTTGCGATGACAGGAGACCTAATTAACTCAGACAGAAGGCTTGATGAGAAGTTGAATATGTCTACAAATAGGATGACAGCCGCAATGATAGCAACTAATTTAATCCAATATTTCATTCAAGATTTGATGGAAGCATGTGATCAAATGGATGTTGTGTATGTGACCGGTAATGAATCAAGAGCCTTTGAGTATGGGTTTACAAATATGGTCGTTACGGACAATTATGATTCTGTAATTTTCAACATGTTAAATCTGGTTTTTAAAAATTCGGATTGTGTAAAATTCATAGACACAAACCCGGTTGAGACAATAATTTGTGTGAACAGCAAAAACATTCTCCTCACACATGGAGCATCGTTAGGACAAGCAACACAAGCCAATATCCAAAAAATAATAGGAAAATATTCAAGCAAAGGAATAACTATTGATTTTGTGCTGTTTGGACATATCCATTTTGCAAATATTGGTGATATATTCGCCCGTAGTGGCTCTTTAGTTGGAGAAAATACATATAGTACCTTTGCGCTTGATTTAAACTCTAAGGCCTCTCAAAACATGCATATTGTAAAAGAAAATGGAACTATCAACAATGTTAGAATAGAATTACAAAACACTGATAATGTGGATGGTTATCCTATACAAACTGATTTGGATCAATATGATGCAAAACCAGCTTCAAAAATGTATGAAAGATTCAATATTGTTAAAATTCGTTAAATAAGGGTGATTTTTTACCTTTATTTTGTTTTTCTGATTTTTTTGTTATATCTTTGTTTTGTATTTAAGAATAAGATATGAAAAACTTAAAAGAATTTAAAGCTTTGATATTAAAATATGAAAGCATAACCTTAGAGGATATAAGGACAGCTTTTATAGAGTGTCCTTATGTCGATCAAATTGCACATCTACTCACGGGCTTCGGATCAATGGACACTTGTACATTGTGCAAGGCAGTTTTTACCGCTGGAGCTAAGTTTCCCAATTGTGCTTCTTGCGTCTATAGAGGAGATACAGATACTATAGCCTATTGCAACAGTCATGGCAATGTGGAAACTTATTGCGCCATCAAGGGAGCTGAAACATCACAAGAACTAAAACTGGCTTTCAAAAACCGGGCAAAACACATGAGGAAAATATTAACAGAAAAAGGCATTACTTATGAAAAACCATAATTTAAAACCGTTTGTAAAATGGGTTGGAGGTAAAAGACAGCTTTTGAAAAACATTGAAAAGCTGCTCCCTGAGAGCTTCAATACTTATTTTGAACCCTTCTTAGGCGGTGGAGCTGTTTTGTTCCACATACAGCCCAAAAAGGCCGTTATTAACGATCTTAATGAAGGGTTGATTGATTGTTATGCCTCCATAAAGTACAATAGACTCAGCTTGACAGATCAATTAAAAAGCTGCAAAAACACAAAAGAAATGTTTTACAAGGTTAGATGTTTAGATAGAAATGAACGTACGTTCAATATATTAACCAGCACAGCAAAAGCTGCTAGATTCATCTATTTGAACAAAACCTGTTTTAACGGCCTATATAGAGTCAACAGTAAGGGCCAATTTAATTCACCATTTGGTTATTGCGACAACCCTAAAATTGTTGACACTGAAACACTTAACGCAGTTAACACGTATTTGAACAATAATGATATTACCACTAATTGCGGAAGTTTTGAGGTATCATTAAAAAGTGCCCAAAAGGATGATTTTGTTTATTTTGACCCCCCGTATGATGTCCCCGAAGGTGCAAAAAACTTTACTGCTTATACCAAAGGAGGTTTTAACAGGGGTGACCAAAAACATTTAAAATCCGTGTGTGACAACCTAACAAAAAAAGGCGTTAAGTTTTTACTGTCTAATTCTGCAACTGACTTTATATTAGACTTATACAAAGACTATGATGTAAATCAGGTTTTGGCAAAAAGGTCTATTAATTCGGATGGATCAAAACGGGGGAAGGTAAAAGAATTATTAATTAAAAATTATTGACATGAGACCAACAAAATTTAATTTAGACAGAGCTAAGAAAGAGGGCAAAATCCCCTTTAAAGCGACTAGAAAAGGTTGTACAAAATGGACATTAGGCAGTAGTTTAGAGCAGTGCAAGACAAAATTATCAAAATGGCAAATTGAAGAAATAACTTGGGATGACTATTTAAAAATTTTAAAGTATTGAACGTATGAAAAGAAAACTGGCACACATAGAAGAAATAATTGATTTGCAGTCCATTGTGGGAGCTGACAAGATCGAAGTAGCTACAGTATTAGGGTGGAGATGTGTAGTAAAAAAGAATGAATTTAAAATTGGCGAAAAAGTAATTTATATAGAAGTTGATTCTATAGTTCCAGATGTTCCACAATTTGAGTTCCTAAGGGATAGAAAATTTAGAGTAAGAACCATAAAACTAAGAAAACAAATTAGTCAAGGGTTAGTTGTACCGATTCCGAAAGATTTTATATCAATGCAGGATGTTGGTACAGATGTCACTGAATTTATGGGGATTAAAAAACACTTATCACCTTCAGAGCAAACTGAACTGCAACAAATAAAACAGGAAATAAAATTAGAAAAGAACAAGCTTAAAAAATTCATGTTAAGATATTCGTGGTTTAGAAGATTGTTTTTAACAAAAAGAGAAAAACAAAAATTCCCTTATTGGGTTTCAAAAACCGATGAAGAAAGGATTCAAAATATACCCCACGTTTTAAAACAATTCAAAGACAAAGAGGTCTATATTACAGAAAAAATTGATTACCAATCCGTTACCTTTACTGGTAAAACGATACCAAAATTTCAAGGTATTTTTGGCAAATTACCATTTAAGGAATTTAAATTTGTTGTATGTAGCAGAAGCTTAACCACTAACGATCCAAATAGTTTATATTTAAAAATTGCAAAAAAATATAATATTGAACAAATATTAAAAGAAAATCCAACTTTAACGATTCAGGGAGAACAAGGTGACACTAAGGTTCAAGGAAATAAATACAAATTATCTTTACCTGAAATGTGGGTATTCAATATCATTGATCATAGTAGAGCTGAAAAATATTATTACAATTACATAGAGATGAATGATTTTTGCATAAAATACAATCTTCCTATAGTTCCGATCCTATATGAAGGAAAGCTTCAAAACGTTGGCTGTACGGTGGATGATATTGTTAAATATTCAGAAGGAAAATCTATCATAAATAAAAACATTCAAAGAGAGGGGATAGTTATCAGGTGTATCAAAAATGGTAAAAAACTGCTATCTTTCAAAGCCATCAATCCTAAATTTTTATTAAAATACAGCTAAAGTAAATACTTTTTGTTTAAATAGATGAGATATGAAAACAATAATTCACAAGCATATTGCAGAAAACAAATCAAAAAGCTATTATGCTTTTTTCATGACGACCATTTTCAAACAACAGAAGAATTGTATGATTACATATTTCCGTTTTTAGAACCAATTAGAAAAAATATAGATAAATATAGAAAATTAAAAAACAAGGAGCATGAAGATGTTAAAAAAACTGTTAAAACCAAGGCAGGTTGACAAAATCTGGTATTTAAAAAGGATAACTTTAGAAGCTGGGTTTTATATCAATAACACTTTTCATTTAGGGGTTGAATTGTACTCAAACATAGCGTTTTGTGAATTATTGAATATTGAAATACATTTTGGTTTCTTTGGCTTTACATTCGGCGTTGATAAGAAATTTGATTTAAAATAAATAGAATATGAAGTTTGAAGAGTTTGTAAAACACGTTCATTTAGTAGATGGACTGCACGGGTGGAGGTTTGGCCAACTTGTCTTCAACTATTTGCATGAAAAAAACCAAGAACTTGCAAATCACATAAGAGGTAGTGTGTTTGATATGTATTATGCAAAGAGAAGAAACATAAATTGGGATTATTTAAAAGAACACTGGAATGATTTTAAAGAATGAACAAAATGAAGACTGGAAAGTTGAAAGATTTGTTTAATTTAAAAAACCAAGTTCGACAAGTATAGATTTTTTTAAAAAAAACAGAGTATAAACTTAAATAATTATTGTTATGACACAAGAAAAGAAAAGTCAAAAGAAAGTAGACTATAAAATACTTTCAAGTAAAAAGTGTACGATTTGCGGACACCCAATAAAAGAAAATGTAATCAAAAGAACACCCCACGCAAAAGTTTGTTATAATTGTTTCAAAATTTCTCAAAAAAAAGTAAAACAAGATATATATAGGGTTGAGGGAGGGGTAAAGGTTTTAAAAAAAACCATAGATAGAATAAAAATTCAAGAACAAAACAAAAGAAGATATCTAAACAAATAAATTATGATACCATTCTTATATGAAGATGATAATAATATAGTGGTTAATTCTTCTACAGGTGCTGAATTGTTTTCAAATTATATAACAAGAGGATATAATCTTGCGTTGTGTCCTGTGCCTTACTCTGCTGTTAGCTATAGAACTTTTCGCTCAGAAGATACAGAAGAACTTGGCTTAGATGGTAATATATATAGGGTGTCTTATTTTCATAATGGTTTCATAATGGAGATAGAAAAAATATGATAGACTTATCTGAAAATCTTAAAATTGCCTTATATGGCGGCAACCCTCTCTATATTCTCATGATACTAGAAGAACAAATGAGGGAGCCAGGCTACAATAAAGAAGACCTGTTAGAGATAGTTGCTAAAACGATAGATTATTATGAAAATTTTGATAAATAACTTAAACTCACTACTCTCTGAGAAACTAACACTTCTTCAGAGAGGTATTTTGATTACAATTTTAATCCTAAAAGACTTTTCGCCAAAATTAACTTTAGCAAAAGCTAAAACAAAAATCAATTTTACAAAAAATAAAGTCGATTTAATTCACCTTCATAAAGCCGGATTTATCGAATGGAGTGGATACAATAAGGCTTTAAGATCCATGGAAGAAAAAGCAGTTTTGCCAGAAGTGGTTGAGATAATAGACTTTATGAATGGGTTGTATGGCACTGGTTTTAAGTCAACTACAAAATCTATAACTATAAATATAGTTACAAGGTTAAAGGAAAATTCAATAGATGATTTAAAATTGGTTGTTGCTAACAGGTATTCGATATGGAAAGACGATCCTTTTATGGGCAAATATTTAAAACCAGACACCATTTTTAGAGCCTCTAAGTTTCCAAAATACTTAGAAGAAGCTAGGAGGACAAAACAGGGGGAAAGTTTCTTAAACGCCTCAAAACTAGGCATCAAGAAAGGTGATTTGATTACATATGATTTGTCAAAAACTTTTTCTGACGATGATGTGTATACGGTTAGGGTTTATTCATTAGCTGATGGCTCACGGATTGGCTCAGGCAGGGTTGAAAAAATGTATGGAAAAGGCATTAAAAGATCTTTAAAAGTGTTAAATAATATTAAAAATAAAGAAACGGAATATACATATGAAGGAAAATAAATTTAAAGCAGGATAAAAACCAAAACACCAAAGGGAAAATTCAAATGGAAAATTTGAAGCAAATTAAAGATTTAATTAACTTATTTGAAAATGAGTCAAAAAGATAACTTAAAAAAAAAGATTGAAACCATTATAAAAATGGAAGCGTATCAAAAATCAACTAAAGAAGTGTACGATGATCTACCTAATAACGTAGTTGACATAGTATTAAAACATAAATCAGAATTAAAAAAAGCGCTTCAGGATAAAATAAAAGGATTTCAACAGCGTGAGAAAGATCCTAGGAATCAAAACGAGGTTTCTAAGAAGATTATTTCAATTGTTTTAAGAGAGTTGTTGAATTTAGATCAGATTGTTGAATTCGAAAATTTAAAATAAATAGCATGTACAAAACAAGATTGAGAAACGAAATCATTAAAGGAACTTATCACGATTTGGCAAAAAAAGTTCGTGAATCTGGTTTGCTGGGAACTATGATTGAGAAAATATGATCGAACAGAAAGTAAGCTTTTTTGCCTCTACGTCTGAAACTGAAACGTTTATATCGTTCCCTATAGGTGATTTGTTAAAAATGATTAAAAACGGAGACTATAAAGAACAAGTTGAAAAAGTCAGAAAAGGAGAAAAAGAACATAAAACAAAATTGCCTACAATAGCCTTCCACGGCATCTTTGATGAATACCGAAAGAAGGCTAATTTTGCAGAAGCTAGTGGCCTAATCATCTTAGATATAGACAATGTAGACTTAGAAGAAATTGAAGAAGCCAAGGCTGACATAATGGACTCTAGCAATCACGTTCTAGCTGTGATGATTTCACCATCAGGTAACGGTTTGAAAGTCCTGTATTATATTCAACCTTATTTAGTCAATGCTGATAGTTATAGACAAATAGGAAAACAGTTGGTTTCAGAGTTTGACATATATGGAAATGTTGATTATTTGTCAGTAACTGACTGTTTAATAATGACATATGATCCAAACATCTTAATCAATGAAGATGTTGAACCAGCTTTTATTTACGTCAAGGAAGTTAACAAAAAGAAAGCTGAATTAGAAGAACTGGATAAATCAAAGGCTTTATGGGAGGATGCTGAAGAGTTTTTTGAAACCGTTCTATCTCAGGATATTGAATCCAAAACAAGTAATAATTACCACTATATACAGGTTTCAATGCTGGATTTGGCAAAATTTGGTTTTGTTCATCCTGATCAAGATTTGTCGTTTGTTATAGATTACGCCGAAGAGGCTTTTCATAGTTCACCGGATAACAAAAAAAGGTTTCTGGAAGTTGCGGAGGTTGCAAAACAGTATCCTCAAACGCAGTGGCCTTATAAGTTGATTTCTGAAGACGGTTTTTATGATGACGAAGAAGAGGTTGATTATTCTTCTCATATAGAAACAAAAGAAAAAACACCTGAAAACAATGATTTAAGCAATCCTAAGAAAGAAAACGGATTGATAGATTATTCAAAGCTGTTTGATCATGTCTTAGACGTAGCAAAACAGGGGGATAGAGTAGGTTTTGAAATATCACTGGGAAACTTTTCTGAAATTTTCAGGTTCTTAGGTACTGGTATACTGACAATTACGGGCATCCCAGGCGCCGGAAAAACAGAGTTCGTTGATCAGTGTTTGATTGACCTTGCTCGCATACACAAGCACGATAGTATCATTTGCGGTTACGAGCAATCGCCTGAAGAACATATAATCAAGCTCTCTAGAAAATTACTTAACAAAAACATTACCTGCAAAACATACTTAACAGAAAACAATATGCCCGAAATAAAAAAGGCATACAATTTTGTCACTCAGTACATTAGACATATTGACACCGTGAAAATCGGTGGAAATATAAACAAGGTGTTAGAGGCTGCTGCTCAATCAATTACAGAAGCCAGAAAGGAGGGCAGAAGTTTAAGATATGTAACAATTGACCCTTTCAATATGCTGTCAATTAAGGGCAAGTTAGGTGGGCACGAAAAAATTGAAGAAATACTTAGAAGAATTACACATTTTTCACATCAAATGAACGTTTTGGTTATATTGGTAGCTCACCCGTTCAAAATGAAAAAAGATGAAAAAACAGGAAAATATGAAGTTCCTGATTTTTACTCTGTAAAAGGATCATCTGCTTTTTTTGAAATGTCTTACCACGGCTTAGTTGTTTATAGAACGGGTTACAGTCCGACTGATTTAGTTTTCGTTAAAGTACTGAAAGTCAAGCAAAACAATCTAGGAAATACGGGGGAAAAAGCTTTTTTTACGTACGAAAAACAATCCGGACGCTACATCCCTTGTGATGAAGAAGGAAATGAAATGAAGGGAGATCATAGAGAAAAATGGATTTAATTTTTAAATAGTTTGGTGGTTCAAAATATTTGTTTTATCTTTGACGTATAAAAAATTAAAAGAGATTGAAAAAACAGCCCTCTAGGCAACGATAATTTATTTTTGATATATAGACACCATTTATACTTTAAAGTTGCTTAGATTTAAGATAAAGTATCAAAAATAGTATTTAAAACAATAACACGAGAATTATGAAAGAAGATGAAAAGCTATTAGAAGAGCAGGCTATTGAAATATTTAGCCAATTTACTGAAGAAACAAAAACAATATTCATAAATCTGAATCATAAAACAGATTTTACGCAGGCGGTTCACACCTTTGTTTCGAACCACAAGGTAAACTTTGTTTTTGAAAACGAAGATTTAAGACAACTGGAAAACGACTTTAGATTTCATTGTTGTTTTTTTGAAAGTCAATGCGAAAAAGCTGCAAAAAATGTCTTGAATTATGACAAAAACGAGTAAATTAAAGTTTACTTTTTGTAAAACAATCCAAAATTCAACCTTCTAAAAAACCAAGGCTTGTAACTGCCTGATAATCAGTAGCGGTTTTTCACCTTTGTAAACGACTGATTTTTAACCAGTTAACCCTTCAAAAATCTTGACTG
>Ga0233412_10000161_pt1 | contig 38828 bp, 32 predicted proteins | sample Na_anoxic_4_MG_FD_180667 | JGI IMG/M metagenome (GOLD analysis project Ga0233412, IMG submission 180667) | Seawater microbial communities from Saanich Inlet, British Columbia, Canada - Na_anoxic_4_MG | ecosystem: Environmental > Aquatic > Marine > Inlet | place: Canada: British Columbia... | reverse complement strand
AAATAATGTAATCACATTTCAACACCAAAACCATATTAAGGCCAAAACAGACAAAAAGTGTAACTCAAGTTTACGTTTCAACAAGGAAACGGCAGAATAAAATGTAACCTATCCCTGGATTTACAAGGAGTTATCCAATGCCTGACAACATAAGGGGTTCCGTATTAGTGGTAGGCGGCGGGATTGCCGGAATGCAATCCGCCTTAGACCTTGCCAACTCGGGATATTATGTCTATCTCTTAGAAAAAAGCCCTTCCATCGGCGGAAGCATGGCTCAGCTGGACAAGACATTCCCCACCAATGACTGTGCCATGTGAATCATTTCTCCTAAACTGGTCGAGGTCGGCCGGCATTTAAACATCGAACTGATCACTTATGCTGATCTTGAATCCGTTGAGGGTTCTTCCGGGAATTTCAAGGTAAAAATCAAGAAAAGGGCTCGAAGTATTAATATGGAACTTTGCACAGGCTGCGGGAGCTGTATAGAAAACTGCCCGGTCACCAATCAGGTAATCACGACTTAATACTTGCAATATTTCAGGGTTTTAAAAAAACCCTGATGGAAGAACAGGGTAAACATAATGGAAGAAAGTGTTCGAATCGATTGGCAGGAAATAGATGCGATTATTGAAAAGTATAAATCGGATCATGAGGCACTGCTCATGATAATGCAGGACATAAGTGACATTTACAACTATGTCCCGCCGGAGGCAGTCCTTGTTCTGGCAGATAAATTAGGGGTCAGGAAAAGCCTGATTTACAGCGTGGCGACCTTTTATAAGACTATCAGTTTGGAACCGCGAGGGAAACACATTATCAATGTTTGTACCGGAACTGCATGCCACGTAAGAGGGGCGGATAAGGTGATGGATGCGTTACAGGAAAACCTGAAAATCAAGGTGGGTCAAACAACCGACGACCTTCGCTTTACCCTGGAGGCGGTTCGATGCATCGGGTGTTGTGCATCCGGACCGGTTATAACGGTAAACCAGGAAACATACGGTGGTCTTGATCGTTCCGGAGCTGTAAAAGTTATTGAAGAATACGAACAGGATGCCTCTTAGCAGGCCGGAGAGCAACGGGGGTTTTATAAATACATGACGCGATTGGAAAACCGAGAGGCGCTGGCACAGCTACGGAAGTCGGTTCAAGACAGGGGTCCTGACGGCAAGAGAAAACTCATTTCACTTTGTGCCGGTTCCGGCTGTGCCGCTTACGGAACCTCGAAAGTTCATAAGGCGCTGGTAGAAGAACTGGCCAGGCAGGATCTCCAGGACAAAGTGGAAGTCAAGCTGACGGGCTGTCACGGTTTCTGTGAAAAGGGACCTATCATGGTCATTCATCCCGAAGGTATTTTTTATCCACAGCTCAAAGAGAAGCACATCCCGGACATAGTTGAAAAAACCATAAAAAACGATGACCTGGTCGACCGTCTTATTTTTAAAGATCCTTCTACTAAAAAGAAGATTACACATGAACGGGATATTCCCTTTTATAAACTGCAGCAGAGGACGGTTTTCGGTAATAACGGGATGATCGACCCCACCAGCATAGAAGATTATATCGCAGTTGGCGGGTATGGGGCACTTGAAAAGGGACTGCTGGATATGACGCCTGAAGAAATTATCGACCAGATAAAAAAGTCCGGTTTGAGGGGCTGCGGTGGTGGAGGATTCCCCACGGGTATCAAGTGGGAATCATGCCGCAAACATAAAGGAAACAGATATGTAATCTGTAATGCGGACGAAGGAGACCCGGGCGCCTACATGGATCGAAGCCTTTTGGAAGGTAACCCTCACAGTATCATCGAGGGCATGATTATCGGAGCAATAGCCATCGGGTCCCACGAAGGGTATGTCTACGTAAGGCACGAATATCCGTTGGCAGTAAAAAATCTGACTATTGCCCTTGAAAAAGCGGAGAAATCGGGCCTTTTGGGGGAAAACATTCTCGGCTCCGGCTTTGATTTCCATATTCGTATCAGCCGTGGAGGGGGCGCCTTTGTGTGCGGCGAGTCCACTGCCCTGATGGCCTCTCTCGAAGGTCAGCCGGGCAGACCCAGGGCAAAATATATCCACACTGTTGAAAAAGGGCTCAGGCAAGGCCCTTCCAACCTTAACAACGTGGAAACCTGGGCCAATGTACCGGTTATTATCAACAATGGCGCAGATTGGTATGCTTCCATAGGCACAGAAAACAGCAAGGGGACCAAGATATTTTCGCTTGTTGGTAAAGTGGTCAACACAGGTTTAGTGGAAGTCCCCATGGGCACCACCCTGCGCACCATTATATACGACATTGGGGGCGGCACACCCAAAAACAAGAAATTCAAGGCTGTTCAGACCGGAGGCCCTTCCGGAGGATGCATTCCGGAACAATTCCTGGATCTCCCTGTGGATTTTGATGAACTGACGAAGGTCGGTTCCATCATGGGCTCCGGTGGAATGATCGTCATGGATCAGGACACCTGCATGGTGGATGTGGCCCGATATTTTCTGGATTTCCTGAAAGAAGAATCCTGCGGTCAGTGCAACCCCTGCAGGGAAGGAATCAAGAGGTCACTGGAGATCCTTAATGATATCTGTGAAGGGAACGGCAGGCAAGGAGATATCGAACTTCTTCAAGAGTTGGGAAGCATGATACAGAAGTTCTCCCTATGCGGGTTGGGAACCTCGGCCCCAAATCCGGTACTAACGACAATACGATATTTTCGTGATGAGTATGAAGCCCATATCAGGGACAAAAAATGCCCGGCAGGCGTGTGCAAACCCCTTTTCCATTACGAAATCGATGAAGATGTATGCAACGGCTGCCATCTATGCGCTCTTAAATGCCCGCAGGAAGCCATCACCGGAGAAAAGAAAAAGAACCATGTAATAGATCAGGATAAATGTATTAAATGCAGCATTTGTTATGATGCATGTAAATTTGGCGCCGTTATCGTTATTTAGTTTCAACAGCGGCTTTTTGTCCAAAACTGAACAATAAAGACACGGAACAGGTAATTCTAATGATCACATTCAAGCTCAATGGCAAAGAAGTCCAGGGAGAGGACGGCCAATATATCCTTGATGTTGCCAAAAAATACGGGGTTGAGATCCCAACCCTCTGTCATCACGAGGCCCTGGAGCCTGCCGGTATGTGCCGACTGTGCACGGTTGAACTATACGATGGCCGCAGGACCCGCTTTGTAACCTCATGCAACTATCCCATATGGGAAGAGATGGAAGTATTTACTGACACCGATGAGGTACACAAAGGCCGGAAACTCATTGTGGAATTGTTACTTGCCCGCTGCCCGGATGTGCCCATCATTCAGGAACTGGCAAAAAAATATGATGTCCGGGAGCCGCGGTTCAAAAAAGAAGGAGATGACTGTATCCTGTGCGGGCTTTGCGTGCGGATGTGCGAGCGCATGGGGAACAGCGCTATCAGTCTGACCGGTCGGGGTGTTGACATTAAAGTGGATACGCCCTTCAATATTCAGACTGACATATGCATGGGTTGTGGAGCCTGTGTGTCTGTGTGCCCTACCGGACACATAAAGCTTGAACATATTACAAGCAACGCTATTGAGCAAATCCCGTCAGAGTATGATATGGGACTCAACAGCCGAAAACCAATATACGTGCCATATGCACAGGCCATACCCAACACGCCGGTCATTGACAGAAGCAAATGCATTCATTTTAAGTCCGGCGGCTGCCGGATATGTTCCGAGTTCTGTGGTGTTGATGCCATTGACTATTCTCAAAAAGATGAAACCATTGAGCTGAACGTGGGCTCTATTATCCTGGCCCCCGGTTTTCAGCCGTTTGACCCCTCTAAATTCGAGACTTATAACTATGCAAGACATCCCGATATTATCACTTCAATGGAATTTGAGAGGATTCTTTCAGCCTCCGGACCTACCTTTGGTCATCTTGTTCGGCCTTCAGATAACAAAGAACCCAGGAAGATCGCATGGCTCCAGTGCGTTGGGTCCAGGGATGTAAACTGCTGCGATCACGGCTATTGTTCTTCTGTTTGCTGCATGTATGCAATAAAGCAGACCATCATTGCAAAAGAACACGCAGAAAACGATCTGGACTGCGCCGTCTTTTTCATGGATATGCGGACTCACGGCAAGGATTTTGAGAGATACTATGATAATGCCCGAAACAAACACGGGGTTCGCTTTATCCGTTCCAGGGTGCCTACCGTTGACACTGTTGAGGAAAGGAACAGTTTATTGATCCCGTATGTCAATGATAAAGAAGAGTCGGTAGAAGAGTCCTTTGACATGGTTATTCTCTCGGTAGGGCTTGAGATATCACCTGAAATGGTGGAACTTGCTCAAAACTTGGACATCGATCTTACAGAGGGTCACTTTTGTGAAACAGGATCCTTTCATCCCGTTACCACATCCAGGGAAGGCATTTATGTGTGCGGCGCGTTTCAGGGTCCCAAGGATATTCCCCAGTCGGTTATTGAAGCAAGCGGGGCCGCAGCAAAAGCCGGGGGCCTTTTGAGCACGGCAAGGAACACCCTTATCAAAGAAAAAGATGTCCCGGAGGAAACGAACATAGTTGGTGAAAGACCTCGCATAGGGGTGTTTGTGTGCAATTGCGGGACCAATATCAGCGGGGTTGTCAACGTCCCGGCGGTCCGGGATTATGCCGCATCCCTTCCTTATGTAGAATATATGACAGACAATCTCTATACCTGCTCCCAGGATACTCAGGAAACCATTTCCAGGGCTATCAAGGATAACAACCTGAACCGGATCGTGGTGGCCGCGTGTACACCGAAGACACATGAACCCCTTTTCCAGGAGACATTGGTGGCTTCCGGGTTAAACAAGTATCTCTTTGAGATGACCAATATCAGGAATCAGGATTCATGGGTACACAAGGACACCCCGGAACTGGCCACTGAAAAGGCCAAAAATCTGGTCCGCATGGCCGTGGCCAAAGTTGCCTTATTGGAACCGCTTTTAGAGTCCAAATTAGAAATAGATCAAAAGGCCCTTGTGATAGGGGGTGGAATCTCAGGTATGACCTCTGCCAAAAACCTGGCCGAACAAGGTTATCAAGTTTACCTTGTGGAACGTTCCGCTTCTTTAGGAGGTAATGCCCTCAATCTTTTCAGCACCTGGAAAGGTGAAGATGTGCAGAAGCATTTGACTGAAATGATCATGTCGGTAAAAAATGATGGCAACATAGAATTATTTCTAAATACGGAACCGGACAAAGTAGAAGGATTTGTAGGTAATTTTAAAACGACACTGAAGTCTAATGATGAAGAAGAGGTAATAGAACACGGGATCACGGTAATCGCAACAGGGGCCATCGAATCCAGGCCGCACGAATACCTTTACGGAAAGGACCAAAGGGTGGTCACACACCTTGATCTGGACCAAAGATTCATAAGCAATGATCCATCTCTAAAAATGATAAAAACTGCCGTATTTATACAGTGTGTAGGTTCCAGGGAACCGGAGAAGCCATACTGCTCGAGGGTCTGCTGTTCCCATTCCATTGAAAGCGCCCTTCATTTAAAAGAACTCAACCCGGATATGAACGTATATATATTATACAGGGATATTCGGACATACGGGGAACGTGAATATCTTTACAGAAAGGCACGCCTTGCGGGAATTCTCTTTGTGCCTTTCACAGTGGATCAGAAGCCCGGAGTCTCTTCACAAAAGGATGGGCTGAAAATAGAAATAATGGATCATATCCTAAATGAGAATATCATTATCAGGGCAGATCTCCTTTCCCTGGCCACCGGGATTGCCCCTTACAAAGATGAAAAACTTGCACAGTTTTTTAAGGTCCCCATGAATGAAGAAGGTTTCTTTGTTGAGGCCCATGCAAAGTTAGCGCCTTCGGAATTTGCCACTGACGGTGTGTTTCTGTGCGGCATGGCCCACTACCCTAAACCCATTGACGAATCAGTGGCCCAGGCCTTAGCCGCTTCTTCCCGCGCCGTTACGCTGCTCGCCAGGAAATCGATCAACATGAGCGGCACAATTGCCCATGTGAATCCCACATTGTGCAGTAGCTGCGGAGTCTGTGTGAATATCTGCCCTTACTCTGCCCCATCATTTATTACAGAGGGGCCTTTTTCTGGCAAGACCGAGATCAACCCGGTACTGTGCAAAGGGTGCGGACTGTGCGTTTCCTCTTGTCGATCAGGGGCTCTAAATCTCAAAGGATTCGGGGAAGACCAGATTATGGCCATGATTAACGAGATTCAATAATTTAATTTATATCCTTTTTGATATTAACCTGGCAATTAGATAGTCTAACTCCGTCATGCCGGACTTGATCCGCCATCCAGTACCCTCCTGGATTCCGGCTTTCGCCGGAATGACAATATTGAGGTATTTAATTGCCAGAGTAATATATAATATTTATTTAACTACGATGCACAGGCAGACTGGAATTGAAAAATATCAAAGGTGTATCTCAAATCCCCCTCTAATTCTCTGATTGCAGATATCTCCTCTTCTTTGATATTCGCGTTAGCAAATTTTCTACCATTTTAATATACAATAAAATAGTTGACAATACCATATCTTAGTTATTATAATCCTGACAGACTTGGAAAAAGTCATTGCTCCGGTTAAAACAGGATTATACTTTTCAGATGTCTGAAACTTCTGTATGTTTTGCGTAGAATTTATTGTTAACGAACGTACTTGAAAAGTGAGGGGCTGGCGGATTTTCATTCACTTTTTCGGTTTTTTCGGGTTGGGAGACACAAGTGCATAGGTCTTATCATATGCACTGCGGTTTTTATTTACCAAAAACTCAAATCGAAAGGAGGTTTTATGAATGTTACGCGTCGTGGTTTTTTAAAACTCACAGGGGCTTCTGCTGCAGGCGTTGCGGTTATGGGTCTCGGGCTCGATTTAAAACCATTCAAATCGCATGCTCAGACCTTAAAACTACGTTTTGCCAAAGAGACAACGAGCATATGCTGTTATTGTGCCGTCGGCTGCGGTGTTATTTGTAGCACCGGAGAAGCAGGAGCAGGGAAGATTATTAACATTGAGGGAGACCCGGACCATCCGGTCAACGAAGGGGCACTCTGCGCCAAAGGAGCGGCGATGAGCCAGCTATCCAACAATGATAGCCGCCTTACCACACCGCTTTACCGCAAACCATACAGCAATAGGTGGATTGAAATATCCTGGGACCAGGCTTACGGAATGATTGCCAAAAGGATTAAAAAAAGCCGTGATACCAGCTTCGTCCACAAGAATGCCAAAGGCCAGGTAGTAAACCGCACAGACGGTATCGCAGAGATAGGAAGCGCTGCCCTTGACAATGAGGAGTGCTGGTTGATCCAGGGTATGATGAGAGCCCTGGGGCTTACCTATATCGAGCATCAGGCACGTATCTGACACAGCGCTACTGTTGCGGCTCTGGCAGAGTCGTTCGGACGCGGCGCAATGACAAATCACTGGATCGATATCCGAAACAGTGACTGTATCCTCATCATGGGTTCCAATGCGGCTGAAAATCATCCCATCTCTTTCAAATGGGTGACTGAGGCCATGAAACGGGGCGGCAAATTGATAAGCGTTGACCCTCGTTTTACCCGCACCTCCTCCAAGGCGGATTTTTATACCGCACTCAGATCGGGGACGGATATACCCTTCTTGGGAGGGATGATCAAATATATCCTCGATAATGACAAATACTTCAAAGAATATGTAGCGGAGTATACAAATGCCCCGTTTATCTTAGCTGACAGCTATGACTTTAAAGATGGTCTATTCTCTGGTTACGATCCGAAAAAAAAGAAATATGACAAGAGTCAATGGGCCTTTATAAAAGACGCAAATGGCGTCTCTAAGAGAGACCGGACATTACAGGACCCCCGTTGTGTATTACAACTGATCAAGAAACACTACAGCCGTTATGACTTGGATACGGTTTCAGCCATCACAGGAACTCCGAAAGAGGATCTCCAAAAGGTATATGAGATGTATTCTGCCACAGGCCTGCAAGGTAAGGCAGGAACCATCATGTATGCCATGGGCTGGACCCAGCACACTGTAGGCGTGCAGAATATCCGGAGTATGGCCATTATCCAGTTGTTGTTGGGAAATATGGGTGTGGCCGGCGGCGGGGTTAACGCTCTGAGGGGTGAATCCAATGTCCAGGGTTCTACCGATCACTGCATTCTTTTCCACATCTGGCCCGGGTATCTAAAGACTCCTAAGGCCTCGCTCTCAACCTTGTCTGCCTACAACAAAAAATACACGCCCAAGTCCAATGATCCTTTGAGCGCCAACTGGTGGGGAAATTATCCGAAATATTCCGTCAGCCTCCTCAAATCTTTTTTCGGGGATAAGGCAACAAAGGCAGACGACTTTGGGTACAACTGGCTCCCCAAATTAGATGACGGCAAGACCTATTCATGGCTTGACCTCTTTGATGAAATGTACAAAGGGAAATTTTCCGGCTTCTTTGCCTGGGGCCAGAACCCTGCCGGATCAGGGGCAAATTCCAACAAGACGAGAATGGCCCTCACAAAGTTAGACTGGATGGTCAATGTCAACATTTTTGACAACGAAACAGGTTCTTTCTGGAAAGGTCCGGACATGAACCCCAAGAAAATAAAGACAGAGGTTTTTATGCTCCCATGTGCTGTTTCCGTTGAAAAAGAAGGTTCCATCACCAACAGCGGCCGCTGGATGCAGTGGCGTTACAAAGCCGCCGAACCACCAGGGAATGCAAAGCCTGACGGAGACATACTGATAGACCTGATGAAAAGGGTCAAATATCTCTACAAGAAAGACAAGAATGCGGTTTTCCCGGAACCAATAGTCAATCTGAAGTGGGATTATACAACCAGAGGTAAATTTGATGCCCATAAAATGGCCAAAGAGATCAATGGTTACTTTCTGAAGGATATGAAAGTAAAGGGCAAGAACTTCAAGAAGGGAGATCTTGTGCCGAGCTTTGCCTATCTCCAGGCCGATGGATCAACCAGCAGTGCAAATTGGCTCTATTGTAACTCCTATACTGACAAAGGCAACATGTCTGCGAGACGTAAGAAGGAAAAATCCGGTATTGGGTTAAACCTCGAATGGGCATGGTGCTGGCCGGTCAACCGGCGAATTATTTACAACCGTGCGTCCGTAGACAAATATGGGAAACCCTGGGACAAGGAACATCCTGTAATTGCCTGGGATCCAAATGCAAAAGGAGGAAAAGGCAGCTGGGTCGGTGATGTTCCGGACGGCGGATGGCCCCCAATGCTCAATGCGGACGGCACCCCCAACCCCAAGACCAAGTATCCTTTTATCATGAAACCGGAAGGACACGCCCATGTCTTTGGACCCGGAAGGGCAGACGGGCCTTTCTCAGAGCACTATGAGCCAATTGAATGCCCTGTGAATAAACATCCGTTCTCTAACCAGCTTGTCAATCCAGTGGCACCTACCTACAGCACTGATATGGATATCTACAGGTCTAACGATCCAAAATATCCTTTTGTTGGTACAACTTACAGGGTATGCGAACACTGGCAGACCGGTGTTATGACTCGATGGCAGCCATGGCTGTTAGAGCTTGAACCCCAGCTGTTTGTGGAGATGAGCGAGGAATTAGGGAAGTTGAAGAAAATCAAGAATGGAGACAAGGTCATTGTAGAATCGGCCCGAGGCAGTGTGAAAGCTGTTGCAGTCGTGACTGTCCGTTTCAGGCCCTTTAAAATACAGGGTAAGACCGTCCACGAGGTAGGTCTTCCATGGCATTATGGATGGGTCTATCCAAAGAACGGCGGCGATTCAGCCAATATTCTGACTCCATCAACCGGCGATCCCAATACAAGGATTCCAGAAACCAAGGCCTTCATGGTCAATGTGAGAAAGACATAAAGGAGGTGATCTGATGAACGGAAAAGCTTTTTTTATCGATACTACGGTTTGTACTGCATGTCGTGGATGTCAGGTTGCCTGCAAACAATGGAATCAATTGCCGGCGACCAAGACAGAGAACTGGGGAAGCATGCAGAACCCCAGGGACATGTCGTTTTATACATACAAAGTTGTCCGATTCCATGAATATAAGGGCTCTGACAAAAAACCGGTATGGAATTTTTTTCCAGACCAATGCCGGCACTGTGTTGAACCTCCCTGTCTCGAGGCAGCTGAAGATGATGCTCCTGGAGGAATTTTTATTGACAGCCTGACCGGAGCAGTGATTTACACGGATAAACTCAAAAAAGCCAAGGCCACGGATATTACTGAGTCCTGTCCCTTTAATATTCCAAGGTCACAAAAAGGAACAGGCTTCATTTCAAAATGCACCATGTGCGTTGACAGGGTCCACAATGGACTGCTCCCGGCCTGTGTCAAGACCTGCCCAACCGGGGCCATGAATTTCGGAGAAAGGGATAAAATGACGGCCCTGGCAAAGAAACGCTTAGGTGAGGTAAAATCCAGACTCCCCAACGCGATAGTCACCGGCCTTGATGACCTGAGGGTCTTTTACCTCCTGCGTGATGAGCCGGCAAAATACTACGAATTTGCCAGTGTGGATCTCGTTTCCAGCGGTGTGGACAGAAAAATGGCCCTTAAGAAGATTGGCCGATCTCTCAAGGAATTGTCCAGTGAATGGCAGATATTAAACAAACTGGCTGGTTAATTGAGCACCAAATTATTAAAAGACAAGAGGGATATCCTCCATGGATATCCCTCTTGTTTTTCATTATGCATTCATAATAGTTTAGGGTTTTGAAAAAGTCATTAGTGCTTAGACAATAACGACCTTTAAGGAGTAATTTTATGCCTGAAAATCTCTTAAAACATATAGACCGTCTTATTCGGCAAAGACCTGTATACAAAGATATCCTCGAATCCTATCGTGAATTAGTTGACTTGATGAAAGACGTTGAGCCCGAATCTCAAGACACTAAAATCGAGGGAAGATTAGAAGACATGAAGAGAAAAGAAGGTTTTTCAGTGTTTTCAAGAGAAGATCTCCCTGTCGACCTTGAAACCTCGTCAGAAGTACTCACCAAATTCCTGTCTCATCTGTCTAATAGTCAAAGAGAGGATAAGGATGACCTGAAAAAGGTCTTACAGAAATCAAAAGCCGAACCGGAATGGTCCATTAAGCTATTTAAGGCCATTCTCAGTCAGGATGATAAAATACAATCAAAGACTGAAAAAGACATTAATCTGGACCCGAAGGTTCTCCTGTTTCTTGCGAAAACTGCACTAAGGCCTTCAATCTCTGCAATCCATGATGCTGTCTCTCCAGGAATAGACAAGAAAGGATGGAATTACGGCTATTGCCCCCTGTGCGGTTCTCAACCGAATATTGCCTATTTCAACAAACAGGGAAAGAGACACCTTCATTGTGAACTCTGCAAAGAAGAATGGCCCTATCCCAGGCTTAAGTGCCCATTCTGCGAAAACAAGGATCATGAAACACTTGGCTACTTCCAGGCTGATGGAGAAGAGGGTTTCCGTGTTGACTTTTGTAAGAAATGCCAGAGATACCTAAAGACAATAGACAAAACGGTCTTTGAAGATGCAACCCCTATGGAATTAGAAAATTTAACCACAATTCACCTGGACATCCTGGCTAATGAGCACAATTTCAAATAGAAAGATATATTTTACTGCAAGCCATTCGCATTTCAGGAAGGTGATATTTTAGCTCTTTGAAAAATCATTAGTGATTAAACAATGTCGATGCTGATTTGTATGCAAAGAGATAGAATATTACAAAAAAAGATATTTTCTTGACATATCCTTTTTTATATTACTATAGTGCATGATTACTTGATTAAGATAAAAAATAGATATTTTAGAAAAAGGAGGAAGAATACAAATGAACAAGAGATTTATGGGTCTTTTAACGATCATATTAACCGGACTTTTATTCTTCACTGTGGGTGCCCTGACTGCTGCTGATGTGCCTGATGAAGTCATGCTCGAAAATGCGGGCTATAAAAAAGACAAAAAGGGTCCGGTAAAACTTACCCACAAAAAACATTCTGAAGATTATAAGGTAGGATGTACAGACTGTCATCATGATTTTAAGGACGGCAAAAATGTATGGAAAGAAGGGGATCCAGTAGAAAAATGCAGTGCCTGCCATGATCCACTAAAAAAACAGGGCAAGACTAAAAAACTTCAAAATGCCTATCACAGGAATTGCAAGAATTGTCATAAGAAATTAAAAAAAGAGGGGAAAGAAACAGGACCTTTCAAAAAATGTAATGATTGTCACGCAAAGAAAGCAAAATAGATAAAACCGATTTATTAAAATAAAAAAAGCCGCTCTTTATCGGAGCGGCTTTTTTATTAATTGAATGAGTGAGTATAACTTAAATTTCAGTTATCGTAATTGCCTCCTGGTCACATACCTCAATACAGCTTTCACATCCAAGGCATTCTTCGGCATTCACCGGCACAGACTTATCGTCCTGCATTTCATAGACATCCACAGGACAAACCTCAATACATTCTTCACATCCCTCACACTTGTCAGCATTAACCACTACTTCGTAACCCATTTCTATTCTCCTCCTAAATTATAAAAAATATAAACACCTGCTCCGGATAACCGGAATCAGAAACGTGAAAAGGCTGACATATTGATCATATAATAAAACCTATGCAGCCACTTCTTCCTTTACTGAAACAACAATCTTATACAAAATGGTTAAAATAAAGAAACCCGTTGCCCATATGCCTATGGTAATCAACATCTCTGGAGTTGTAGGCCAGTATTCGGTCACTGTTTCAAAGGGATTGGGAGTAAAACCACCTACGATCAGACCCAAACCTTTATCAATCCATGTGGCCACAATAAGAATTGCACATGCAACTGCCAGGATACCCTCGTTCCGCCTTGTAGCAGGTACAATTAACAATATGAGGGAGACGATTGCCAATACGGTGGCCATCCACATCCACGGAACAAGATTTCCATGCCCTTCCAGTCCTTTGAAAAGGAAGACAATAGGGTGCATATGCCCCGGTATCTGGCTATAAAATGCGGTAAATACCTCGAGCAGGAAAAAGAAGACATTCATTATCATGGCATATGTCACTATCACTGCCAGGGTTCTTATCTGTTCTTTTCCCGGATCAAATTTTGAAACCTTCCTTACGATCAGGCACAAGAGAATAAGCAGGGCCGGGCCGGCACAAAAGGCCGATGAAAGAAAACGGGCAGCCATGATGGCAGTCAACCAATAGTGCCTGCCAGGAAGACCTGCGTAAAGAAACGCCGTTACCGTATGGATACTGAAGGCCCAGGGAATGGAGATATATATCAGGATTTTTATCCATTTCTGGTAATGGGTCCCCTTGCGTTCTGCTTCCAGGACATTCCATCCAATAATAAGATTAAGTAACATATATACGTTAAGGACAATCATGTCCCAAAAGAGGATGGATGACGGATTAGGGTAGATCATAATGTTTATCATCCTGGGCAAATTACCGAGATCCACTATAACAAACAGCCCGCACATGACAATCGACGCCACGGCCAGGAACTCGCCTAAAATGGTAATCCTGCCGAACGCCTTATAATCATGTAAATAACAGGGTAACACCACCATTACCCCTGATGCTGCAACACCAACAAAATAGGTAAGCTGGCCGATATAGAGCCCCCATGAAACATCCCTGCTCATACCTGTTATCTTCAGGCCTTCGAAGAATTGATAGAGATAGCATCCAAAACCTATTCCCATCAATCCAAGCAGAAAAATGAGCCACCACCAATATCCCTGAGTCCCTTTTATTGCCCTCTCAAGCATAATCACCTCATATAATGTAAAATATGTTCGGTTCTGTCCCTAATTCCGGTTTGCGCCGGATAGAGTATCGTTTTCTGAGGAGTTTTCTTACATTCGACTCCGGATCAGCGAGATCCCCAAAATTCAATGCGTGAACCTTGATCTTATCACATGCCTGCACGCATGCAGGAAGCTCACCCTTGGTCACCAATTCAACACAGAAATTGCACTTTTCTACTACGCCCATTGATCTCTCCGGATAGGTCCGGTTTGTCGGAAAATCAGGATTCAGATCCTTAGGCGCCTTCCTGGGATTTCCCCAGTTGAAGCTTCTGGAACCATACGGGCAGGCCGCCATACAAAAACGGCATCCTATGCATCGATGCATATCCATGCTAACGATACCGTCTTCCTCTCTCTTAAATGTCGCCTGTGTCGGGCAAACCCTCACACAGGGAGGATTCACACAGTGATTGCACATCATAATAACGGGTTTGTGTCTGATACCGTCTTCAATATACTCATTGGGTTGGCCTGGAAATACGTGCTCATAGGAATCCTGCCAAACCCATTTAACCTCATGCTTTGGATTTCCCCAGTCAGGGACATTATGCTCACGGTGGCAGGCTATAATACACTCTTTGCACCCATCTTTTTCCTGTTTCTCGAGGCACTTGCGTATATCAATCACCATAGACCACCGTTTTCCCTTGGTCAGGGGGATATTTTCCGTTGAGGCTTCCAGTTCCCCTGGGGCGAGTATCTCAATAGCCTTCCCTCCAAGCCCAACCAGAGCGCCAAACCCGGCTATTTTCAAAAAATCTCTTCTGTCTACGCCCATTACTTTTTCTCCTCCGGCTCGATATGACAGTCCCAGCAATAAGGCGTTACGCCTACATAATTATGACACTCGTCACAAAACTTGGATTTATTTGAATGGCAGTCCATGCATGTTACCTGAAGGCTTTTTAAGTAGACCTTACCTATTTTAGGCTTTTTATCTTTCTTGCCATCGTCGGCAATAAAACCTCTCAATTCATACATTAACCGCTTGCCCAAAGGCATTTCCCAAGTCTTCCTGTCGGTGCTGTAATATCTCTCACCATCGCGCACTGCCTCATCTCTCCATTCATCTAATAATTGCATATGCCAGGCCTTCATATATGGTTTGGAGGCAACACATTCTTTGGCCTCCTTTGCCTTTTCCGTAAGCTCCGGATCGGGCGCCTTGGCAACCTTCCCTGCATTATAGAAGAAAGGGGACAAAAATAATCCTATCCCGATAATAAGTCCGGTGATGATTTTGCCTCCATCATACATCCTCTTCATCCTCCATTCCTGGAAGGGGTTCACCACGCAGATCAGTGGTCCTTTCCTTTTCTCCCTCAAAAACCAGGGCATTTCCAACCAGCTCATGAACCCCGGTAACATCGACCTCAGGAACCCAGTATTCCATCGAGTTTGGGAGAACGGCTCTATCAATGGCACAGATACAGGCAAGCATGTTAACGCCGTGTTTTTCATGGACGTGTTTTACCGCATTAGCCCTCGGCAAACCTCCACGCATCCTCAATTCCATGTCCTCCCCTGCATTCAAACCGGCCCCGGAACCGCAGCAGAATGTCTGCTCTCTGATGGTATTTGGCGGCATTTCATAAAAATTGTTGCACACATTATTGATCACATACCTCGGCTCCTCAAGAAAACCCATCCCACGAGCAGGATTACATGAGTCATGGAATGTTACCTTCAGGTTATCATTCCGGCTGGGATCCAGATTTAATTTATTGTTCTTTATCAAGTCCGCAGTAAATTCAACAAGATGTACCATCTTTGTAGAGCCGGCGTTTTCAAACGTTGTTCCGGTGATCGGAGAAACAGGGACCTCAAGGTTATCCGGAGGACCATTAAAGGTATCCATATATTGGTTGAGAACTCTCCACATGTGACCGCACTCACCGCCAAGTATCCACTTTACTCCGAGCCTCTTCGCCTCTGCATACATCTTGGCATTGAGTCTTTTCGCCATCTCATGGGAGGTAAAATAACCAAAATTACCACCCTCAGAGGCATAAGTACTCCAGGTAATATCAAGTCCCAAATCCTTAAGATAATGAAAAAGCATCATATATCCCATGCATGTAAATGTCCCAGGATCTGCAAAGACATCACCGGAGGGCGTAATGAAAAGGATTTCAGCTCCTTTTCTGTTTAAGTCCTGTTCCATCCTGATGCCTGTTATGTCTTCTATTTCATCGGTAAAAAAATCGAGCATATCCTTGTATGCATGTGGTTGAATACCTAAATGGTTTCCTGTTCGGTAACAATTTGCAACCGGCGCTGCAATCCAGTCAATATTGAGGCCTATGAGATTGGTAAGTTCCCTCCCCATTATGGTGAGTTCAGCCATATCAATCCCGTAAGGACAGAAGACGGAACAACGCCGGCATTCCGTACACTGATAAAGATAATACCACCACTCTTTCAGTACATCTTCGGTCAGATCTCTTGCACCTGCAAACTTTCCTAACAACTTCCCCGCTGTAGTAAACTTCTTCCTGTAGACAGACCTAAAAAGTTCCGCCCTCATGACAGGCATATTCTTCGGGTCGCCGGAACCGATGAAAAAATGACATTTATCAGCACATGCACCGCATCTCACACATATATCCATAAATAGCTTAAATGACCGGAACCTACCTAATCTATCCTTGAAGCCTTCATGAATAATCTCTTCCCAGTTTTCAGGCAATCCCCAGTCATCCTCAAGCGGGTTCCACTGCCTCGGATTTGGCATGTCAACATATTCCAGGTTCTTGGGGTTTGCAGCATAGCAATATGTGCCTGGCTTAATTTCATTATGTATATCCATCCAGCCCTGCAATAATGGAGGCTTATGATCAATTTTCGCAGTCTCTTCTGGTTTTGGTGTATCTGCCATGTTTACTCCTTTTCAGTGGCTTCTTCTGCTTTTTCCTCTTTCGGTTCAATCTCTTTTTCTACCGGGAGTCCTGCCTCCACCATTTTTTCCCTGAATTCATCTTCGTATTCATCATATGTATGAGTTTTTACTGGATAATCCCAAGGGTTTACGTGCCTGACAAAACGGCTGTTATTTGACAGGTTTCTTGTTGGGCTGAGAAATACGCCCGCGAAATGCATCAGTTTACTAAACGGAAAGTAGGCAATCAGGACGCTAATAATAAATAAATGTATATAAAAAATAACCCCAATACCTTCCGGTACCTCAGGACTGAATTTAAACAGGCCAACAGCCAGTTCTTTGACCGCAATAATATCTACTCTGATGAAATATCGCATCAGTACACCGCTCAAGCCCAGGGCCAGAAGTAAAAAGAGAGGAAAGTAATCGGCCGGTAGAGAAATAAAACGCGTCTGCGGGATATAAAGCCTTCGTAACAAAAGGTAGGTTACAGCCACTAATAACAGGAGGTCTGTAATGAAAACACCGGGAACGCCAAAACCGCTAACCGGTAAAGCACCTAACTGCAGAAACCCATCGAGATTTTCAAGCAGATGGACAAAGCCAGGTATTGGCTCTGTGAAGAACCTGAAGTGTCTCAAAAATATAACAAGGAAAGACCAGTGAAATACCAACGCTGCTATCCAAAGCCATTTCTCCCATTGATAATTAATCTTCGGAACACCATTGGATCTTATATACTCAAGATTAGTATTTCTAAACAACGACCGGAAAAGGAGCACTTCAAATATCATTCTAACAATAACGCCGCCGGTTCCCTTGGGATTATCAATGCTGTTCCATTTGATCCATGGTAAAGACCACTCCTGACCCGCAGTTGTTGGAATTCTGAACGGGACAGGGGAACGTCCCCAATCAATAACACGAGCCACAATACCTATGAAAAAGGTAGCCATGGCTGCATATGGGACAATTACCCCGAATAAATAATGTAAGTTTAATACGCCGACACCCACCCAGGGAACTAAAATTACGAGCGAAACTGCAAACCCAGAAAACAGGATGCTCAATATAAAATTCATAGATTCTTACCTCACTTCGGCTAATGTTCCGGGGTCTCAAGTATTAAATCTGATCTTTTTAGAAAATTACCTACTTGATTTTTGACTTCACTGACCCGCATTTCATAGATCTTTTGGCGGCATTGCGAATAAATATCAAATGCCTGAAGCGCAATATCATCGATTCTGTCTTCAAATTCCTGCAATTCACTGGAAAGCCCATTTATTGAGCTTTTTCCACTCAATTCCTGTCTTATTATATTTTTTAACTTAATGACAAAGGCAATAGCCTGGGAGGGTTTAAAATCCTGAACAGCCCTTATCCTGATAATATTCTCAAGGCGAGATAAAATCGTATCAGTATCTCCTTCACCTATCAGCTCATTGTACAAGGCTTCTATGTCCTTGCCGATTACTTGCCCTACAGGGTTAGAAAACCGGTCTTTTTCTTTCCTCAGGAATCTTTGAGCATCATCGGGATATGTTTCAAGGATCATATCACGCCATTTTTCAATGATGCCCGGCCCTTTATCTGATAAGAAAATCTTTAGCTTCATATCTAATTTTAACACTCAAAATCAGGATATTCGTGTAGTCAAGAACAGTAGGTTTTTTAAGGTATTACTATTGTTCGAGGTCTATAGACAAATAGTGAATACCTGTCAAGAAAAAAAACTCGCGAAAAAAGAAACCTGACATTTAAGGTCTTTTCACCTGCAAAGATTAATGACTTGCCCCGCAGTCCCACTGTTAAAAAAACCCTGATTCGGTACAAACCATTAAGAAAAGGAGGAAAAGAATATTTTCCCGGGATTGAGAATACCGTTCGGATCAAACAGGTTTTTGATTTTTTTCATCCACTCAAGGCTTAGACCATGTTCCGCTTCCATAAATTTCCTCTTCCCAATGCCGACACCATGCTCCCCTGTAGCAGTTCCGCCCATTGCAAGGGCCTTTGACACAATACGTTCATTTATTCGATCAATTATGGTCCACTCCTTTTTGTCTCCGATTTTTCCCATAAACACTAAATGAAGATTACCATCTCCTGCATGGCTAAACGTATATCCCGGGATCTCCGCCTTTTTTGATTCTTCTCTCGCCAAAGAAATTATCTCCGGATACGACGAAACAGGGACAGCCACATCAATGACTACATGGGAACGACCTGGATGATTTCGTTTTATAGTTTCAGCCAACTCATGACGGGCATTTAAGATATCATCCCGTTCTTTTCTCCCAATGCCGGGCCTAAACTCATGACACCCTATGGACTCACAGATATCATGGGTCATTTCTGTAATTTCTTCTAACTGGTTCCTGCTGGGCCCATGAAATTCTATGAACAGAGTTGGTGAAACCTTCAGTCCCAAATTCTTTTCCTTATTGATAAGTGCAACACATTCAGGGGCCAAAAGCTCGAGGGAAGCCGGATTAAGACCCGACCGCATGATTTCAAAGACGGCCTTTCCTGCACTATCAACATTCGGAAAGGTCACAATGACAGCAGAAAGATCTTCAGGCAGACCTCTTAGGCGAACCGTTGCTTCAACTACTATTCCAAGCGTCCCTTCAGATCCAACAATAAGATTGATCAAATCGTAGCCGGAAGATGTCTTGGATGACCGGCTTCCGGTCTTTATTACCTCACCATTTGCCAGGGCAACAGTAAGTCGCAAGACATTGGCCCTGGTGGATCCATACCGAACCGTCCTTGTCCCGCTTGCATTGTTGGCTATCATCCCGCCAATGGTGGCCCTGGCACCTGGATCAGGCGGGAAAAAAAGACCTTTGTGTCTGAGTTTTCTGTTAAGATCCTGGTAAACTACTCCCGGTTCAACATCGGCCTGAAAATCCGCTTCTCTGATATTTATGATCTTGTTCATACGGGAAAAATCAAGAACCAGGCCATTTAATACCGGTATCGGGTTGCCTTCTAAACTGGTTCCCGAACCCCACCCAGTGACCGGAATCATGTGTCGATTGGCATACTGTAATATCTCCGAGACTTCGGTTTTATTAACAGGCCATATCACTGCCTCCGGTTGGCATGGGGGATGTTGAGATTCGTCTTTAGAGTGAAGTTCAAGATTGCTTTCACCAGTAGAGAACCGTTCGTGCCCCACTATGGATTCAAGGTCAGTTTTATGTGTTTGTTTTATCCTTCTAAATTTCACGGCAGATTTCCTTTCCTCATAATATTAGTAGAAGGCTATTCTCGGACAGCCTCCTGTGCCAAAGACCTTATTGAGAAAACATAAAACGTCTCATGCTAATATTCATTAGAAGTCCCATAAGGATCATGGTCGAAATCAAAGATGACCCCCCATAGCTGAAAAGCAGAAGAGGTATCCCCACAACAGGCAACAAGCCTGTAACCATTCCTACGTTTACAACCACCTGCCAAAATATGATGGCTACAATACCTACTGAAATAATAGACCCAAATATATCCTTTGATTCCTTTGCTATGTTAAGACCCCACATAATCAAAACCAGGTAGATCAAAAGAAGAAACACTGAACCTAAAAACCCCCATTCCTCGGCAAGCACCGAAAAAGCAAAATCCGTATGTTGTTCCGGTAAAAAGTGCAAGCGGGTCTGTGTACCTTTCAGAAAACCCTTACCCCAGAAAAGACCCGACCCTATGGCAATTTTCGACTGATTTATATGATATCCAGACCCAAGGGGATCCATATCGGGTCTAATGAACGTCAGGATTCTCATCTGTTGGTATTCCTTCAGATTGAGCCATATGAAAGGGACTACAGATAGAGCTGACATAGCCAGAATTACTAATGATTTCCAATTCACATTAACAAATAAAATTACTGTAAAGGACACAGTCATCAAAAGGACAGAGGTGCCAAGATCAGGTTCCTTCAGGATTAAGACACCTGGTATTCCTATAAGTATAAATGGTTGCCAGAGATCCCTCAAACGGTATTTTTTCCGCCCGCCTTTTTTGCTAAAGAACTTGGCTAATACTAATAAAACAGCGATTTTTGCTAATTCAGACGGTTGAAAAGAAACAGGCCCCAGGCTTAACCACCTCTGGGAGCCGGATGTAACCTTTCCCGCAAATAGAACCAGGATTAAAAGTGATATGGAGAGAAAATATATTGGATAGGCATATCGCTCCAGGGCATTATAGTTAAAAGAGGTCATTGAAAAAAAAACGCCGAACCCTATCAGAAACCAGTAAATCTGTTTGGTAAAAATTCGTGATCCACCCAGATCTCGAATCGAATAGGTTGCACTATATAGATTAAGAATACTAATCGTCGCCAAAATCAGCAGCACAAGAAGTAAGACCCAATCAAAATACCGAATCAGCCTGCGATCAAACATATTTTTCCTTAAAAGCTTAAGGGGTTAATTGCCTTGATATAAGGTTAACCGCTATTTTCCAAATAAGCCTCGATAATCACTTTGGCAATAGGAGCAGCAGCACTTCCTCCATGCCCACCGTGAGCTATCACTATCGCCAGTGCAATCTTTGGACTGTCAGCAGGAGCAACAGCAACAAACCAGGCATGGTCCCTGAACTTCCATGGGATTCCACCTGCGTCACTAAATTTCTTTTCCTTTTCAAGACTCACAACCTGAGCGGTACCGGTCTTTCCAGCAACAATCACATGTCTCAACTTAGCCCTCCCGCCAGTGCCGTGAGGTTCGTTGACCACACCAACAAGTGCCTTTTTGACCAGCTCAAGATTTTCCTTTCTGACTTTAATCCTGCCATTTACTTTGGGCACAAATTCATAAACAATTTCCCCTGTAACATTTTTTGCCCATTTAGTCACCTGCGGTTGATACAGAATACCTCCATTGAAAATGGCAGAGGTCATAGCAGCCATCTGGATCGGTGTTACAAGCACAAAACTTTGTCCAATAGACGTTGAGACTGTCTCTCCTGCCTGCCAGGGGACACCAAATCTTTTTAATTTCCATTCCCTGGTTGGAATTAGGCCACCTTTTTCCTGTAATACATCAAACCCGGTTATTCTCCCGAGGCCAAATTTCTTTGCATAGCTGGAAATCCTGTCAATGCCCAATCTCATACCTATCTTATAAAAATAAACATCACATGACTCTGCAATGGCCCTGTGAAGATTAACTTTTCCATGCCCATGTTTCTTCCAGCAACGGTAATCATAATTTCCCAGGGTGTAGATTCCATTACAGACAATTTCTTCTCTTGGATCAATAACACCCTCTTCGAGTCCTGCCAGGGCAACGACATTTTTAAACACAGAGGCCGGCGGATATTGACCGGATAGAGCCCTGTTCTGCAAAGGAAAATCCTTGGACAAGACAATTTTGTTCCAATTCTCCTTATCAACCCCGCCGATAAAAAAATTAGGATCAAAAGATGGGCTGCTCGCCAGAGCCAGAATCTCCCCGTTACCCGGATTTATAGCCACAATTGCCCCTCTTTTGCCTGTGAGACACTTTTCAGCCAAGGCCTGCAGGTCCTTATCTATCGTGAGACAGATATTCGCACCTGGGACAGGAGGCTTCCGTGAAACGGCCTTTATTTTCCGTCCGGTGGCATCTACCTCCATTTGTTCACCACCTCGAATCCCGTTTAAAACCGGCTGCTGCCTCCGCTCCACGCCTGATTTCCCTATCAAATCACCCTGTTTATTGTCAGGGTATTTATTATTCATTAACTCCCTCTCAGTTATTTCTCCTAAATAACCTAAGAGGTGAGAGGCCAGATCTCCAAAAACATAGTGTCTTTGCGGTTTAACTTTGATCATAATTCCCGGGAGATTAAATCGATGAGTCTCAATCAGTGCTAACTCATCACGCGATATATTCTTTTTTATACACATTGGCTTAAATGGATGCCTGCGGGATGCCTTATTAAATTTTTGCTCTGAAAGCTCCAGCTCAAAATCAAAAAATCTATTCAGGTCCTCAAAAAGCTTTTTCCGATCCTGAACCTCTTCTGGAATTAAGTAAAGGTCATAGTAAGGACGATTATCCACAAGCGTCTTACCTTTTCGATCAAAGATTACACCTCGAAGAGGCAAAATATCTTGAAGACGAATACGATTTTGCTCTGACTTGGATCGGTAAACATGCCCATTTACAATCTGCAGGAACCACAGCCTGAGAACCAAAACACCAAAGATCAACAGAACAAACAGGGCTATTTTTTTGAACTGTTTGTTAAAAAGCCCTCCTGAAACGGGGTCAAAATCTGATGTTTTTAACATGTTATTCTCTTTATGAATTGAATATTAGATAATCCGTAAACACCTGTTAATGGTCTGCAAAAACCTTGTTGTTATCCTTTGAAAAAATAACCCGGAGGTGGTTAAATATATAATAAATGAAAGGTGTAATCAGGCCTGTCCCAATCCCTGATGCAACGGAGTCCAATAAGAAAGACCTTAAAAAAACAATCTCAACGGAAAAAATAGTAATTACTAAAAAAAGCATGCTCTTTTTTAACATGACCAGTAGAAAAAGAAGCAGTACCTGTCGTTTCAGAATCTGGAGGTTAAATATCCGGGCACCGAGACAAGTGCCCAGAAAAACGCTGAAATAAAGAAGTGTGAACAGGCCATGCAGACCACCTGAGAAAACATCAATCAGGAATCCCTGGCTAAAAGCAAATAATCCTGAAACAGTCTTTCCATAGAACAAATAAAGATAGACAATTATAATGATTAAAAGATCAATATTAAATAGATCCAAATCTATTATGCTCATATAATCGCCTTTGATTAAAATGAAGCCTGCCCCTAAGAACCATACGAAAAGACGAAAGACTACTTCTCTTCTTCCTGATGATTTGTCGATATGTTCTCCTTTAAAATCACTAAGACTTCTTCTAATTTAGAAAAATTAACAGCAGGCCTGGTTTCAATTTCTTTGAAAAATTCTCCGGAAACTTCGTTGACACTTATTACCTTGCCAAGGGATAAACCCTTGGGGAAAACCCCTCCAAGCCCAGAGGTGATGATGCTGTCGCCAACAATAACATCACCGGGTTTCGCAACATAATCCAGGCTACAAACTTCGGGCGATACCCCTTTTATCATTCCCCTCTCCCGGGACCGTTGAATAAGACAGTCAACAGCACTGTTTTGATCGATAATTAATAATACCTTGGAATAATTTGGTGAAACAGAAACGATTCGACCTACCACACCATAGGAATTCACCACCGGCATATTTAAATACAATCCAGCGTTTTTACCTTTATCGATAATAATTGATTTGAACCACCCTGTGGGATCAAGCCCTATAACCTGAGCGGCCAGAATGGGTCGATTGGTCACCTGTTTAAATTGAAGAAGTTCCTGGAGTCTTTTATTGGATGCAGTTAATTCCTGGTAAAGATTTTTTTTCATCCTTAAGGAATCAATTTCCTTCCTCAATTCCTTATTTTCATTGCACACATTGATCAAATAAAAATAGCTTAACCAAAGCTCTTCAATAATATTAACGGTCTTTTTGATGAATTTTTGAAAAGGAGAGGTGATTTCAATGATTAGCTGCTCAACAGGGTTCCACGCTGTCCTTTGGCCAGGGTTTGATGAAAGCAATAATAAGATAAAAGCAATAATAAAAACCCACAACCAGATTTTACGAAAGCCTGATACACCTTTCAATGCTTGAACTTAGCTCCGCTTTCACCATCAATTGTTTCATGCTACTGTCACCAGATCCCGGCGCTTGGTAAGGGAAAAACAAGGAGGTTACAAAATCAACATGGGTATCGTTAAAGGGATTTGGATCTTTAGAATGGCGCTATTAATTAATTGTTACTTCTCTTAAAATTGAGATATTATCCAGAGTCTTCCCTGAACCAAGAACCACTGTGGCAAGAGGGTCTTCAGTGATAGTTATGGGAAGCTTTGTTTCTTCCCGAAGCAGGACATCTAAATTCTTCAGTAACGAGCCCCCTCCGGTTAATACTATCCCTCTGTCCACAATATCAGCTGCCAGCTCTGGAGGTGTCTGTTCCAACGCAATGCGCACGGCTTCAACAATTGTCTCCAATTGCTCTGACATGGATTTTCTTATTTCATCTGAGTCTATAACCAAGATTTTAGGTATTCCAGTAACTAAATCCCGGCCTTTGACTTCAATAGTTTCAATTTCATCACCCGGAAAGGCATTTCCAATAGATGTTTTTATAATCTCCGAAGTGCCAATCCCTATTAAAAGGTTATATTTTCTTTTGATGTGCTGGAGAATAGCTTCATCCATTTTATCTCCAGCAACCCTGACAGATTTGCTGTAGACTATGCCCGACAGGGATATAACAGCCACTTCCGTAGTACCACCACCAATATCAACCACCATATTACTAGCCGGTTCTGTAATAGGCAGTCCAGCACCAATAGCAGCCGCCATAGGTTCTTCGATAAGATACACTTCCCTTGCTCCCGCAGACTCTGCAGACTCACGAACAGCTCTCTTCTCGACCTGAGTAATCCCACTGGGAACGCAGATAATGATTCGAGGTCTTACCAGTGCCCTCCGATTATGGACCTTTCTTATGAAATGACGAAGCATTACTTCAGTAATTTCAAAATCCGCAATCACCCCGTCTTTCATGGGGCGGATAGCAGTGATATTGCCCGGGGTCCGGCCCAGCATCCTTTTGGCTTCTCTACCCACTGCCAGTACCTTACTGCCACCCCTGCCATCTTCTCTAACAGCCACAACAGAAGGTTCACTTAATACAACCCCCTTCCCTTTCATATAGACAAGGGTATTGGCTGTCCCGAGATCGATAGCTAAATCGTTGGAAAATAGACCCAAAATGGGATCAAGAAGCATTATAATTTCCTTTCTGCCTGAAAAAGATTCTGATAATTAATTTGGTTACATAGTATTGATAAATTTGCAGTATCCCAGCCTTTTTCTAACAGTCTTCAACCTGTTGTCTATCCGCCTGAGTAGTTAGTGCCCGAACAAAAACTTTAATCCTCAAAATATCCATTGTATTTCTGGAGTTAAGATTTTGGTCTTCCTTGACCTTGATAAAATTCCAAGTTTTTGTTCAGGTACTATTTTTATCAGTATTTTCAAACTAAATCAAACCTAAAAATATGTGTTTCCAAGTTTCTGCCCAACCGCTTAATTCAGACAATAAAATATTTTTAGGTAGCTACGACAAAATCAATTTAATAAGTACAAAATAAATTTCCCTTGACAAAATAACTTACACGTGTTTATCATTAGGATTCTGCAAATTCAAGCAACTAATTTATAAGGATCGATAATACCATGAAAAGGACTTATCAACCCAGCAATATCAAAAGGGCACGCACTCATGGTTTCAGGGCCAGGATGAAAACAAAAGGCGGCATAAATATCTTAAAGCGAAGAAGGGCAAAAGGACGGAAACAATTATCTGTAACTCATTTCCGTTAAATTCGACCAAATTTTCTCTGTCTTATGCAGTCTTTTACGTTTTCAAAAAAAGAAAGGTTATTGAATCGACAGGATTTTGTCAATCAAAATCGATCTGGCAAACGATACCATACAAGATATTTCATTATCATTTTCAAGAAAAATGAGCTGGGCATAACGAGATGGGGGGTAACGGTTAGCAAAAAAACAGGGAATGCGGTAAAAAGGAACAGAATTAAGCGACTGCTTAGGGAATTCTTCAGGCTTAATAAGAAACATTTCCCCCAAGGATACGATATTGTCATCGTTGCAAAAAATGATGCCGATTCTTGTGACCTCCATAAAATCGAGGAAGAAATAGGGAAAATCATGTTTGACAAAAAGATCTATGTATAGGATTAGAGATATATTTATCGGCCTGATAGCTTTATATCAGCAATTCATTTCACCTTTTTGGCCTCCTTCCTGTCGATTCCATCCCACTTGCTCAACATATGCCTGCCATGCTGTTAAAAAATATGGAATCATAAGAGGGGGAGGGCTTGCCCTCATCCGGATCTCAAAATGTCATCCGCTTCATCCAGGTGGCTATGATCCCCTCATATAAATCATAATAAAAAATGCATTAATCTTGTTTTCGTATCATAATATCTTGAAACCGAAAATCTCAAGAAAAACACTGAGCAGCGCTCCGCTACTCAAATCGATTCTTGAGAGTTAGGCGTAATAAATGGAAAAAAGAACAATTATCGCTTTTGTTTTGTCTTTCTTAGTGCTTATTATGTGGTCATATCTTTTCAACCCGGATAAAGACCAAGTCTCTAAAAAAGAAGAAATAGTAAAAAAAGAAACATCTAAAGAGATACAGGAACCTCCTCAGGCAAAGGTCTTGACCCACTCTGAATCATCCGAAATTCCGGAGACATTAACCGGAAAAACCGTGACAGGCATTGATGAAAAAGAAATTCAGATCGATACGCCTTTATACAAGGCCGTATTCACCAATGTCGGCCCTACAATAAAAAGTTTTAAACTGAAAAAATACTTCAAGACTACCGATCCTGATTCTCCAATGATCGAACTTGTCAGTCTCGAAAAAAACATGGGCGATTTTTTGTTAATCAATTTTGAGGGATACTCCATAGGTCAAAATGAGAAAATCACGTATCAGGTAGATTCTACAACTGTTCGACTCGGGCCGGAATCATCACCCAAAGATCTGATCTTCATTTCAGAGACCTCAGATGGACTTTCAATGAAGCAAACCTTCCGTTTTTTCCCGGATCAATACAAGATCGAACTAAATCTTGATGTAGTTAACAAATCGGGGAAGACAGTCAACGGGACCTTCAAAGCAGATCTAAAGGCATTGCCTCCCCAGGAAAAAGCGAGTTACTATTCTTATGTGGGCCTGGCCCTGCTTCTCGATGATGATTTGAAGGAAGTTGAAATTGAAGACACATCGGAAGAAGAAATTTTAAGAGGTCAGATTGACTGGGTCGCCTATGAAGACGATTTTTTTATATCTGCCGTTATCCCGGAAAATAAATCAAAAGGGACATTTGAAGGACGTTTACTGAAATCCGGTCTGCTTCACGGGACCTATCTCCCACCATCTGTTTCTCTGGTGCCTTCTCAACAGACGTCATTTCAATACACCCTCTTTTTTGGACCCCGGGATCTAAGCATTCTAAAGCAATGTGGGGGAAATATCGACCGGGCAATTAACTTCGGATGGACGGATATTATTGCCAGACCCCTGCTATACACCTTACGCTTTTTTTACAAGTATGTTCATAATTACGGGGTCGCAATTATCCTTCTCACGATCCTGGTCAAGATTCTCTTCTGGCCCCTCACTCATAAAAGCTATAAGTCAATGAAAGAAATGCAAAAACTTCAGCCAATAATGGCCAAGATGAGAGAGAAATATAAGAACGACAAACAGAAATTGAACAAGGAAATGATGGGGCTTTACAAAACCTACAAAGTAAATCCCATGGGCGGTTGTCTGCCCATGGTTGTTCAGCTCCCGGTTTTCTTTGCGCTTTTTAGAGTCTTAGGGTCTGCAATCGAACTGAGACATGCACCGTTCATGCTTTGGATAAATGATCTTTCAGCTCCGGATCGCCTTTTCAACTTCCCATTTACAATTCCATTTATGGCTCCACCTTTTGGGATACCCATACTCACTCTATTGATGGGCGCCTCCATGTTTCTTCAGCAAAAGATGACTCCAACACCAGGCGATCCTACTCAGGCCAAAATCATGATGTTTCTACCTGTCATATTTACATTCATGTTTATCAATTTCCCTTCTGGCCTGGTTCTTTATTGGCTCGTCAATAATATCCTTTCAATAGGTCAGCAATACCGAATCTATAAAAAACCGGCATGATATTTGGAGGATTGCCATGGAAATTTTTGAATTTCAAGGAAAAACACCTGAAGATGCCATTGAAACGGCCTGCCAGCAACTTGAAATAACTAAAGACGGAATGGATATCGAAATTATTGAACCTGGGTCAACAGGGATCTTCGGCTTAGTAGGAAATACAAAGGCCAGAATCAAGGTCACAATTCCAACAGACGAGGCAGATGAAGTCGAAGAGAAAGATGCATCAGCCATAGCAAAAAATGCACTTGAAGACATATTGACCCTGATCCCTATGGAAAATACCACTGTAAAAACAGAATGGAAAGACAGTACGGTACTTTTAAATATTGATGGCGATAAATCAGGGCTTTTAATCGGACGGAAGGGAAAGACCCTTGATGCCCTCCAGTATATCGTGAACAAGATTGTAAATAAGGCCTTAAAAAAGAGAACTCAAATAGTTGTCGACTCCGAGAATTATCGTCAGCGGAGACAAGACTTCCTGATCCAAATGGCTATGAAATTGAGCGACAAGGCAAAAAAAATCAGGAAGCCCGTCGCCACTAACCTTCTAAATCCCCACGACCGAAGGATCATACACCTATCCCTCAGAGAAGATAAGGATCTGGACACCAAAAGCCGGGGAGAGGGTGTCTTGAAAAAGATTCTCATAATCCCCAAAAAGACCGACTGATAGTTCTATGCCCGTCAGTACAGGCATTTCTAACTGTGAGCTATCAGTTATCAGCGAGACCTTTCGCAACAGTATCAATATGCCTTCAGATACGGAAACAATTGCTGCGATAGCCACTCCTATTGGCCAGGCCGGAATTGGTATCATACGTATAAGCGGCCCTTTATCCGCAGAGATAGCAAAAAAAGTTTTTTTGCCAAAAAAGCCTGTTAAATCCCTTGAAACTCACCGCCTTTACCTCGGACACTTGAAGGATCCCTCTTCTGGTGTCATAATTGATGAGGTTTTGCTTTCATTTATGAAGGCCCCTTACTCTTACACCCGAGAAAACATTATCGAAATCAATTCTCACAGCGGATATTTCCTCCTCTCAAGAATACTGCAGGTCCTGCTGGATCAAGGAGCGAGACTGGCCAAGCCCGGAGAATTCACGTTAAGGGCATTCCTGAATGGAAGAATTGACCTCACGCAGGCTGAAGCCGTAATTGATCTCATCAATTCTAAATCAGACAGAGGCTTAACCCTGGCCTCACGCCAGATCCAGGGATCATTCAGAAAAAACATTGATGTCCTATGTCAAAAAATTGTTGACATCCTTGCACACGTAGAAGTGGCAATTGATTTCCCTGAAGAAGAAACCGATATCCTATCCGGAGAAGAGACCATAAATAAAATTAATATTGAGATCATCAAGCCCATTGAGACCTTAATAGCCGCCCATGACAGTAAGAAAATCTGGGTGGATGGAATCAATACGGTTATTATAGGGCGTGTAAATGCCGGTAAATCAAGCCTGTTCAACCGCCTTTTAGACGAGGAACGTGCGATTGTAGCCCCTTTGCCGGGAACGACAAGGGATATTGTTGAATCCACCATAACTATTAATGGCGTGCCGATACGTCTTATGGATACGGCCGGGTTTAGAAAGGTTAAAAGTGAGGTTGAAAGAATCGGCATTCATTTGACCGAGCAGAAATTGAGTGAAGCCGATTTTCTGCTGGTTGTGATTGATCAAAGTCGCCATCTGAATCAAGATGACTTTAATATCATTGAACAGTCTCAGGGAAAAAAGACCCTGATCGTGATTAATAAAATTGATTTACCTCCCAGAATCAGCAAGGATACTAAAAACAAGTTATTTTCCGGATTACCCGCTGTCAATATCTCCGCCCTCACAGGAAAAGGCGTTGAGGACCTGAGAGAAGCAATTGTGGGTTGTATTCTGGGGAGTGATACCGACATGACCCCCTCTGATGTGTTCCCAAACTTGAGACACAGGGAGAGCTTGATAGAATCGTCACACTCCTTTGAAAATGCTGCTCGCAGTATAAAAGAGGAGGCACCCATGGAAATCACTGCCATGGAACTAAAAAGCGGGCTCGATGCCCTGGGGGAAATTATCGGGGAAACAACAAACGAAGATGTGTTGCATAGCATATTCAGTCAGTTTTGTTTAGGAAAATGAAGGGGTTTCTGTTCCCTGTATCTTCTCGATTTTCCATGGTCAATTGACACTTTTTTCTAAGTCTCCCAGTCAACCCTTGACCACCTGATGCTTTGTTTCCTATAAATGATAACTCAAGACATGCACAATTCAGATTATACAGAGAGGTTGGAGGATAATGAAAGTATTAGTATATGGTTCCGGCGGTAGAGATCATTGTCTTGCCGATAAATATGGGGATAGCCAGCATGTTGACAAGGTCTATTTCTCACCCGGCAATCCTGGAGTATTACATACACCTAAAGGTCAAAGGGGACTTATTGAGCGCATTCCCATTAAAGATTTCAACGAAATCGCCTGTTTTTGCGAAGAGAAAGGGATAGATCTTGTTGACGTGGGATCAGAAAACCCACTGGAGGAAGGCCTTAGTGACGTACTGAATGAAAGGGGTATTCGAACAGTTGGCCCAAAGAGTGAATATGTAAAACTTGAAAGTGACCGGGCCTTTACTGATGGTTTATTGAGAAAAATAGGAGTCCCAAAACCGGAATATCGCGTTTTTGATGACCCCGATAAGGCCAGGCAATATGTTCGCAACATCGGATACCAGGTGGTGGTCAAAGCCAATGGCCTGGCCGCTGGAAAAGGGGCAATAGTATGTGATGATGTCCGTGATGCCGAAGTCGCTATTGAAACAATAATGATTAAAAAGGCATTTGGGGAATCAGGGAACAGGATTGTCATTGAAGAAAGAAAGTACGGCACAGAGATCTCTTTTTTTGTTTACCTTGATGGCACACACGTCATGCCATTGAGAATGTTCGCTCAGGACTATAAAACTGCTTTCGATCCGGATGATTCAAAATCAATCGAACAATTTGGAGGAAATCTGAATACGGGAGGCACCGGTTGTTATTGTCCGCATATTAAAGTCAGCCCCTGGCTGGTCAACCGGATTATAAAAGAAATTGTAAACCCAACTGTCAACGCAATTTATAATGACCTCGGCTGGGCCTACAAAGGGGTTATTTACTTTGGCCTGAACTTAGATCCATATGACCAGCTTGATGTATTTGAAATCAACGTTAGACACGGCGACCCTGAATGGCCGGTAATTGCACGCAAATTGAGTACGGATCTTTTCGAGATTGGTATGGCTGTCTGGGATAGTACATTGGATAAAATCAATCAGGTGTGGAATAAACAATATTACGTTGATGTTATTGCTATGGAGGGCCGTTCAAAGGCATCCAGGGGTTGGAATAAGGGCTATCCCGGACGTTACGGGAAAGGACATAAGATTCTTGGTCTTGACAATATTGAGAAAGGCATAGCCATCTATTTTGCCGGTGTTGACGAAGTCTCTGAAAAAGGTCTTGTTACCTATGGCGGGAGAGTCCTTCATATCATAGCCGGCGATTCCACTCTGGAACGCGCAAGAGAAAAGGCCTACCGAAACATTGAACTGATCGCCTTTGAAGATCATAACGATAAAGGTGCAAATTGCCTGCGATACAGAGAGACAATAGGGATTTAACGAACCGGCTGATTGAAATAGCCCAGATCAAGATCAGGAAACTCTTCACCAAGAAGGGCCACCATCTCATTCATTCCCACAGCCGATGAGCCGGATATGGGCATTTTTTCCAGATAAAGCTGGGGGTCAATGTCCAGATTTTTTAAATGAATAAAATTGACCCCTGTTTCTTTGATCAGGTGTCTTAATGCCTCAATCTCCTCCTCCTGATCGGTGATTCCGGGAAAAACCAGGTAGTTTATCATAGTGTATAATCCCATTTCCCTTGACAGATAAATAGAGGAAACCACATCAGTAAAGCCGTAGTTTCTTGGACAGTAATATGCATCATAAAACTCTGCCCTGGCACTGTTTAGGCTGATTCGGATTGAATCCAGGCCGTTACCCGCAAGCTCACGAATTTTATCAGGCCAGCTCCCATTGGTATTGAGATTGATTGTACCCTTCCCCGTCTGTCTTCTGATCTCCTTAATACTATCGGCTATAAGCTCATGCTCTGTAAGGGGTTCACCCTCACAACCCTGTCCAAAGCTTACAATGGGCTCAAGTGCGGTCTTTAAATGTTCAGTCGCTAACATAACAACTTCCTTCCTCGAAGGCCTGAAGGAAATCCTTTCATGCGAGGCCTCGCACAATTTACCCGGCTGAAGAGAAAGGCATCCCAGACAGGCGGCATTGCATGTTTGACTGACAGGCAGCGGGGCCTCCCATCTTTTCAAGAACAGGTTTTTTGCCGCAAAACAATGGTTCCTGGTTGCACAATTAATCAGGTGTTCCACAAGAGGCCCTGATCTGTCTTCTTTTTGATACTTTTGTATGGCAGGGACGAGTTCCCTGTCGTCATAATTTCTCGGGTCCCATTTGTGGTTGTATTCAATCCTGAAGCCGGCAGCCCAGTATGTTCCGTCCCTGAAACCCACCGCTGTGTAGGCCCACATGGGCAGAATATAGGATTTCGGGCTATAGTCTACGGCAGGAAGACGGCTTCGTACAAAGCCAGGCTCCAGAAAAGCAGCTACCGCATAGCAGTCGGTAACACTGCCATCAATATCTACTTCAGATACGGTTATATATTCACCTGTAGAAGGGTCTAAACCAATAGGCGGGCAGTCAGGAATAAAAAACAGCTTACTGAATTCCGGCATGGCAATGAGGTCTTTCTCTTCTAAAACAGAAGACACAGAACCCGAAAACGCCGCCATACGGAAATATGGGTGATCATATATCCGGCCATCTTTATCGGCATAAAGCATGTATGGGAGATTTCTAAAATCAGAATTCATGTTTTTACCCATGACTGGTACCTGTAATAAGTTCAGTACATTCATAGTATTTTTCAGTCAAACAAATTTTTCATCCCCGGCCCATAGAAAAAGAAAGGTTTGCTCCATCAGTAAAAACATTGAGGGAAAAAGTGATATCCAATTTTATGCGCACCCGGCACGAACGTTCCGATCTGCCTGATAGATACCCTATCACTTGAACAGGAAACTGAGGAATCGCCGAGGGATTGCCTCTTCAAAAGAACAATGCAATTCAAAAAAAATTGAGATCTGACTCTTGATAGCGAATATACTTGACATCACGAATGTTTTAGTTTTTCATTATTACTCCGGCAATTAATACCTCAATATTGTCATTCCGGCGAAAGCCGGAATCCAGGAGGGTACTGGATGCCGGATCAAGTCCGGCATGACGGAGTTAGACTATCTAATTGCCAGGTTAATATTATAGTGTTTGTAGTTTATAAACCTGAATTATTACTATTTATTTTAAGATCCCTGAGGAAGGAAAAAATATGAAAAAGTTAACTGCAAAAGATATTATGACCCAAAATGTTTTAGCAGCAAAAGCTGACTGGTCGGTGAGCCGGCTGATTGAATTCTTTGCTGAGAATTGCATTTCAGGATCTCCGGTTATAGAGGACGAGAAACTAATAGGTGTTGTTTCATTAACTGACATACTTCGTCTTGATCCTTCCCCGGAGAAATATTCAACATCTTATGACACACATGAATATTACCTTCACGCCCTTGAGAATCAATTCGCTCCACAAGAAATTAATTCGCTCCAAATGAAAATTGAACCGCTAACAACTGTCCGGGATATTATGACTCCTAAGATTTTTAAAGTCACTGAGAACACGACAGTGCAGGACGTAGCCGATACAATGATCAAGAGTTATGTCCATCGCCTGTTTGTTACTCGAGGGGAAAATGTGGTAGGTATTATTTCGGCGGTGGATATGTTGAAGGTTATTCGGAATATGTCATGAGACCTTTGAAAAATGTTAGGTTTTGGTCAAGGTCAAATCGAAAATCTCAAGCTCACCCAGTTCCTCAGCTACATCCTGGAGTAAAAGACTTCAATGCCCTCTTCCGGGCAATAGAGCCGGACTTCCTCTCCTAAGGCCAAATGAAGACTCTTAAATATCTCTTTAGGGATCAAAACGCTCATGGGTATTCCCATGTCAACTAATGCCCGCACCATGGCCTGTTCATCAGTGAGCTGTATTAGGGTTCCTTTAAAACTGTTGTGCATGGAAGGCTTGCTCCCTTTCCGGTTGAGCTTCACCGCTCCGGGATCAATCGATATTCGAACAGGGCCTGACTTTTGAGAAGACACATGGAGCTTCAGACCATTCTGAAGTACGCAATACTTGGCTCCTTTCTCGCCAACTTCGATCCGACCACTGAAGATGTTTTCATAAATAGATTGTGCGATTCTCCCCTCATACAGGAACACAATCTCGTCTGCCAGTCTTGATGCCTGGATCATATTATGCGTTGTGAAAATCACTGAAATGCCTTTTTCCAGATTGATCTCTCTCATAATCCTTTCAATAGTAATTTGATTTTCCACGTCAACGCTGGCAGTAGGCTCATCCATGAGAATAACCTTGGGGTCACAGGCCAAAGCCCGTGCAATGGCAACACGTTGAGTTTCACCACCTGAGAGCTTGTGGGCAATTGCATTTCTGAACATCTCCATACCCACAATGGAAAGAAGGTCTTCGACAATCCGCTCTCTTTGTGCTTTCGGAGTGTTTCGAATCTTTAAAGGAAATTCCACATTCTTAAAAACTGTTGTTGAAAAAAGGATGGGCTGCTGCTGAAGGAGTACGACCTTCTTGCGCAGTGCCATCAGGTTACCGCGGGTGAAATTCACCTTTTCAGAATCAAACCACATATCTCCTGAATTCGATCTGATGAGAAAGGCCAGGATCTCCAAAAGCGTGGTTTTGCCTGCACCGTTGGGTCCAAGAAGCGCGAGGATCTTGTCCCTTTCCAGACAAAGCCTGTCCAAATCCAGTACGGTTCGTTGATTATAAGTCTTTTTCAAATTGATTAGTTCATAAAGCACGGTGCTACACCCTCGCTCTGCCTTGAATGTAATTTAAACAGACATTCACTCCAAAGCTTATAATGAGGAGAATAAGCCCAAGTGCGACACTCAGCACAAACTCTCCCTTGTCATATTCAAGGGCCATCGCTGTTGTCATGGTCCGGGTGAATCCTTTGGCATTACCTCCAAGCATCATGCTGATTCCTACTTCAGCAATGACTCTCCCAAAAGCAAGAATGATGGAGGCCACAATCCCGAAACGAGCTTCTCGAACGATAATCCAGGCTGTCTGGAGGATATTTGCGCCAAGTGTCAAGGCCGTTTTGCGATAGTTGCCATCGATGCGGCTGATTGCGGAGATTGTAAAGCTTGTTACAATGGGTATAATAAGGATCACCTGGCCAATAATCATCGCCTTCTGAGTGTAGAGAAGATCAAATGTACCAAAGACTCCTCTTCTGGCCAGAAAAGCATAAACGAACAGTCCAATTACCACTGTTGGCAAAGCCAGTAAGGTATTGAGTACGGTAATGAGCAGCCTTTTTCCGGGAAAGACCCGAAACGCGATAAAAAATCCTGCAGGGACCCCGACCACACTCGCAATGAGTGTCGATGTGCCGCTGACTTTCAGGGAGACCTGAATAATAAGCAGCATCTCGGGGTCCAGCGACCAAATTAACAATAATGCCGACAGGAAACTATCAGTAAGAAAATCCATAAAAATGCTCGTTCATTTGACCCCTGGCCTCAGTACCATCTTCCGGAGCTACCCTGTGTCAATACGCTGCGCTGTCCTTTGGAATTGAACAGGGCACCGCGTTGCGGCATCTTCGACAGGCGGGGCAAGCGCAGAAACTGTACGAAAGAACCATTAATCAACAGGGCCATTCATGTTGTCCACACTTCTATTTTGCATCAGGTACAGCATCCGGGAAAAAGGCCTGTTGTCCCTGGATTTTGTAATGAGCAATCAGGGCCTGAGCCTTTTGAGACACTAACCATTTTGCAAAACGATCAGCCAGTTCAAATTTTACGTGGGGATACTTCTTGGGGTTGATGGGAATGATTCCATAGGGATTATGAAGTGCAGGGTCGCCTTCGCACAAAATTTCGAGGTCAAGACCTTGCTTTCGACCGAATTTGTATTTCAAATAGGTCCCCCGATCAGCGAGGATATATGACTGTTTTTCCTCAGCATAGGTTAATGCTTTACCCATTCCCTGCCCGATGGAAAGATACCATTTCCCAAGTCCGACCGGGTGCTGAAAGGATACTTTCCGCTTTTTTCCTTTTTTTATGATTTCTGTGGTTTCCGTCTTTATAGGTAATCCGGTAGCCTTCCATAACGTCTGTTCTTTTGTGTGGGTACCGCTGTCATCTCCTCTGGACACAAATCTTGCCTTTGCATCAGCAATGGCCTTCAATGCAGCTGCTGCATGAGACATCCCCTTAATCCTGGCAGGGTCGCCTGCGGGACCAAGAATTACAAAATCGTTATGCATTACTCCCAGTCTATACGCTCCAAAACCATCTGTAACAAATTTTTTTTCTCTGGCCTTTGCATGTACGAAAATAACATCAACGTTTCCGTCTATCCCGTCTCTTATGGCGGCCCCAGTGCCTTTGGCAATGACCTTAACCCGGATTCCGGTATCCTTTTCCAGTTGAGGCAACAATACATCCAATAGTCCGGAATTCTCCGTACTTGTTGTTGTGGACATCTTGAGGATTTTATCAGCCCCCATGGTTGTCCCATGAACCATACACATCATAAAAACCGCAATAACAATCCATATTACATTCTTTTTCATCATCTACTCCTTTTCATCTATTTCAGGTTCTTTCAGTTTTGATTGTTTTGGGAAAACTATTTTTCCACATAAATTTAAATCATAGCCCTCTAATTTCTGAGCAATATCCCGAAATTGGGTTTCATGTAGAAGACCCAAAAAAAGCTGCACTCCCCGTTCAAAAAATCGATCCCTGGAAACGAGGAGATCATAACGCTCCCTGCGTAACGGAACAAAGTCCAGTCCTAACAAGCCTGCAACAGGCATAATGGTAAGGGCGGTATCTGCCCTGCCTGCGAATACTTCAAGGCCAACATCCAAATGGCTGCGAAATTCACGTTCATATCCTTCGATTTCAGTTCCTTTGATGCCGACCTTATCAAGTTCCTTGTCAAGCAGAAGACGTGTACCTGTACCGGCAGGACGATTTGCAATTTTTATCCCGGGTTTTCTTAAATCAGAAATGCCCTTGAATCCTTTTGGGTTTCCTTTTTCCACGATCAAGCCCTGCTCTCTTCGGCAAAAATTCACCAGCACAGGCGCTTCTCTTTCAAATTCCTGAGTTGCAAATTCAAAGTTGTATTCCTGATCATCCTCCTGCAAAAGGTGGCTTGATGCTATATGACAAAGACCTCGTCCCAGGGCATTTAGTCCTCCTTGACTTCCCACATTACCAAAGACTGCCATATGCTCCGGATAAAGCCGATTAAACAGAGAAATGAGCCTGTCTAACAGGATATCATTGCTGCCGATGATAATGAGCAGGCCATGACAATGTGGAAGGGGGTTTGCAGTTCCTGGATAGTTAATGGTCTGGTTCTCAAGCCACTGTTCAACGAGATGTTTTGGGAAAAGCCACTTTCCAGTCACTTTGGTGGCTGGAAGTCCCTTCCCGGCAATCAGATTATAAACCACTTTTTCATTGACATCTAAGAAATGGGCAACCTCCTTAGTATTTAGAAGAGCTTCTTTCTCCATTCTTATTCACCTCTTTTTAAGATTTTGCCAAAAACAGTCAGAAGACTATGAGTACTTACTGGATCATATTTGCTATTCAATGTCAACAAGATGTTAATTAATTATTATATAGTTTTTTATTAACTCAGATTAACTAATCCTAACTGCTATCCCTAACAAGTTTCCATCCGGAAATGAGATAGTTTTCTTCGGCAGCCAAGCTGCGCTCAGTCCCACCCCATTGGGGTGGGTACCCGGTTTCGCAAAGTCAAGAAAGATAAGGATTTTAATCACCCCGGTATGATCTATCGGACCTGCGGGGCAAGCGCAGAGATTTCTGACGAGCTTGAAGACCCGTCTTTTTACTTTGACTTATTAACCTGGCAACTAAATAGTCTAACTCCGTCATGCCGGACTTGATCCGGCATCCAGTACCCTCCTGGATTCCGGCTTTCGCCGGAATGACAATATTGAGGTATTTAATTGCCGGAGTAATAACAAAGAAAAATGTTGATGAAAACTAC
>Ga0233412_10000159_pt1 | contig 38946 bp, 79 predicted proteins | sample Na_anoxic_4_MG_FD_180667 | JGI IMG/M metagenome (GOLD analysis project Ga0233412, IMG submission 180667) | Seawater microbial communities from Saanich Inlet, British Columbia, Canada - Na_anoxic_4_MG | ecosystem: Environmental > Aquatic > Marine > Inlet | place: Canada: British Columbia... | reverse complement strand
CCCTGCCTCTCCAATGAATGAGGATAAGTTGTATCCCTCTTCGCATATGTCTAATATTCTAGTAGGGGACTTTCTATTCCTTAGGAAGGAAGTCTTTAGAACTGGCTCACCTTTAGCTTTCGATGACACCGTGAGATGAGACGTAAGTTTTCCATAGGTCTCACCGTAGCCCTCGCTGTATGTTACAGGACTGATCTCACTTTTGAGCCCCTCGAAAACCGGATCTTTCCCCCATGGTGCCGCAAGTCTCCCCCACATTATATGCTTGTAGTCATGCACAGCGTCCCTCAGCGTATCATCGCCGTGAGATGTCATGTCAAGGTTCGACGCTATTACTTGTTCGCAACCTAGCCTATGGGAGCTGGTGGGTATGATGCGATGAGAAAGGCTCTTCTCCCCCTTGTTGAATACGTTACTGGTGCAACCTCTAACAGCCTGTATCGGACCAAGGTCAAGGACCTTTGGGATCCAGGTGTGGCCTCCTCGGGACTTTATTTCACCAACCTCGCCCATCGATTCAAGAAGCAGCTTCCACTTCCTACTGACGAAGCCAAGCTCTTTGTTGAAATCATGTGGTGTTGGTGGCACTATATTGTCAGTCCTGTGGTCGTCTTCGGAGCCTGACACATACGTTCCTTGGAGTTTCATTGGATCAGTCACTTGCTTGAACTCCTTTTGAGCCACAGTCCTGCAGTTTCTGTATTACTGCCTTGGTGGAAACGTAGCATGATATAATCATACTCTTGTCTCTTTCTTTACTATCCTGCCCGGATCTTCCGATTCTTGACATGAAGCCCATGAAGACGTCCTCCTGTAGGTCCATTAGGAACGCTACTACGTTGGACTTCTCTTTGTCTGAGATTGTCTTAATCTCATATAGCTTGTCTAGCACGGAGTTTGACATTCTGTTAGCTGCATCTGGATCATCCATTGCAGATAGCACTGCTGGCCTAACCTCGTTGTAGGTCCGGAGAATTGACTCGGCTCCCACGCCTTGGCTCAATCCTTCTGAGTCGATATATGCCGTCACAGCACTTGCGGTGTTTCCAATCATGCCGTATAGGAACTCCCATCCGAAGCTAAGGTAGTCATCTTCTGACAGGTGCTTTAGAGCAATCCCAGACAGGTGCATAGACCTCGGATCCGGCTTCACATCTATCGGCATATCGCACTTTCCGAATGATACGATCTCTCTAGTTGCCTCAATCATAGCCGGGTGAACATCGTCCCCGACATGAGAGGCCCAGTCTGAAAACGATGCATCCAGCGTGACATGGCACAACCTAGATAGCATGGCCCTGTCATCGATGTCTGTTACGTTGTACTCCTCGGTTCCCCCAGGGTTTGCTGCCGCAACGATGAATGTATTTGTTGGAACCTTGTGCGTTCCAAGGGTTCCATCGAGAAGGAATGGAAGCATCACATCTAGGACGTACTTGTTCGCCCTATTGAACTCATCTAGAAAGATAACGTACTTGCCTGGATCGTCCTCTTTGGGCATCCATTCGGGCCTGAGCCACTTAGTCGTACCGTTCTCTTCGTCTCTAGTCGGCAACCCTAGCAGATCCCCTGGATCTTGGGATGCGAGGTGAAGAACGACACACTCTGCCTGTATGGACCTAGCGAACCGCTCAACAGCCTGTGTCTTGCCGACTCCGGTTGATCCCCAAACGATGGGGGCGATCCTGTTTCCGTGTTCTGTCTCTGAGTTCAGAAACGATAGAAAGCTTTGAAATGTATTGTGCTTCATTTTTTTCCTATTCCTTATGAAATGAAATATATCACGTTATAACAGTTTTGTGCAATTAAAATTGTAAGCGAGTCTTGTGTCCATCGAATGAGAAGTTTTCACTCGAACCTGCGGTTAGCGCCCATAGTGTCTTTGTCTTCTTGCTAGGAACAGGCTCGGCGGCATATCCGTCCGTAAGTATAATCAGATTACGGTCTTGCGACTCTTGGCAAACCCTGTCGAACAAGGGCTGGAAGTCAGTGCCTCCACGTCCTTCGATGTCCATAGATCTGTCTCCTATCTTCTTCCACTTTATCTCCTGGTGTATTTCTGTATCAAAGATTAGTGCAATTATTTCAGCACAGTCAGACATCTTATCTATTTCTCCAAGAAACTTTGAGATCTGCTCCTCAGTTATCGAGGCCGATGTGTCGATGGCCACGAATACCTTGGGCTTCTCTGGTCTCGTAATCCTGGCGGGTATCATCTCATCGCCGTTTGGGTACGTCCTACGTCTGTCAAACCTATTGCTCTTGTAGCTAACCTCTGGCTTAGATGGCTCAAACATTTTCCTGATGTCAGATACCCACCTCTTGGTGGGTGGTCCCGCAAAGAGTGTCAGGAGGGCTCTTGCCGTTTGGTCTCCGGCTGATGCTGCAATACGAACCTTTCCCTCTGTGTCAGACTCTATCTTTCTAGAGATCGCTGAGTCTTCTTGAATCTCCCCCCACATTCCATGAGGGTCAAACTCCATGTCACACCAATGCTCTTCTTCTTCTTTTCCAACTAAGTCAAAGTAAACGTCCGATGATTTCTTGGGTGGAAATCCCAGCCTCAGCTTTATGCAGTTGTCTGGCAAGTTGGACAGAAATTGATTTATATTCATGTCGCATGCCACATTCCACCTCTTGGGATTGCGGTCACCAATGCGTGTCAGGTGACACTGTGCTACGTGCATGGCCTCGTGTCTGAGTACATCTAGACACTCTTCTTTTGAGAGAGACTTTAGAAAGTCGTCATTGTAATAGAGGCAGATATTCCTCTTGCTGGGGCATAGGCCAACAGCCGCTGTGGGGATCTGCTTGGTTGAGATCTGTCTTGCCGTGGAGAGTATCGAGCCTAGTAAGAAGTCTCCACTTCTGTATATCTCAGCTATCATTGACTTTATGTTCATGATACTAGTCGGACTTTCTAACCGAGTCAACGAGACCGTATTCTAGGGCTTCGTCGGGACTCATGAAGAAGTCTTTCAAGCAGTCCTCGGCTACTTTGTCGAACTCCTGTCCGGAGCGTTTTGCGAGGATGGTGTATAAAATATCCTTGAGACGGTTCATCTCTTCAAAGTTAGTCTGGATGTCTGCAGCGGTGCCCTGCACTCCGCCGGATGGTTGGTGAATCATCACTCGTGAGTTCTCAAGGGCAATTCGACAGCCAGGAGATCCGTTGGCCAGAATGACTGCTCCCATGGAGCAAGCCTGTCCGATTACAACTGTCTCGATCTTATTGGGGACCAAGTTCATGGCATCGATAATTGCAAGACCTGCTGTTACTGATCCTCCTGGACTATTGACATATAGAGAAATCTTAGCGTTCTTCTTTTCAGCAGCGATATGCATGATTTGAGCAACGATACTTGCCGCACTCTCATCATTTACTTGGCCATTCAAGAACACAAGGTTCTCGTTAAGTAGGCGACTGTAGATATCGAACTGACGCTCTGAACCGTCAATCTGCTTGGTAATAACGCTTGGAATAATCACTTAAACCCTCCTTCCTTGTTTGTGCCCAAATAATGGGCGAATGTTTCTAACTGTGTCAATATAGCACATAGTCTGTGCGCTCTGCAACTTAATTTAGTTTTCTTACTTCCCCATTGTCTCCCGAGTAGTAAACTGAATCTACACCCTTGATCTTTAGCATCTTGGCGCATTCGGAGCATGGCTTAGAGTTGGAGATCTCTCCATTTTTTAAGAGCCTCACTATGTAGATGGTGGACTCTGATAGACTATGCCTCTTGTCAACTTTCTTGACAGCATTGAATTCTGCGTGGGGGAACGGCCACTGGTAGTGGTCGCATGCCTTGGGGTCGGTCTTTGTCATGCTATTGGATGCAGTTGATACACATCTTGATCCAACATACACGGCAGCTCCAACACGTTGCTTCCCATTTGAAAGAAGTGCGGAGCGAATAGCCTGTCTCATGCCTCTGGCGATCTTGCCCGACACTTTGATAACGTCTGATCCAGTGGTTTCATCTTTAATAGCCATATTTATTAATTACTGTCATTTCTACCATATTTCCAATTGTGAGACAAAAGAACACCCGTATATGGCTTTCTTTCAATGTCATCTTCTCTTAGATCTCCACCGACCCAAACCTCGATAACTTCCACGGGAGAAGTCGTCATATTGTATGCTGCATGCCACGAACCTGTGCTTACTTCAAGAAAGTCTCCAGATTCCAAATCATAGTCTCCTCCCTCCAGGCAGAAGCCAAGGGTTCCCTTTACAACATTCCAGTTCTCACTACGTCCCCAGTGCCTTTGGTAGCTCATGCAACACCATGGGTCTATTCGAAGTCTCTTGACTTGAAAATTGTCTCCTTCTGATAGTATCTCGTAGGCTCCCCATGCGGTATCTGTAAACTCGTTCATCGATTCCACCTCTTTGCTATTCCTGCCGAACCCTTTAAGAGTTCTCCCCCAAGCTTTGGAAAGCAAGTGGGCCACAGTCCGTGTATTATTAAGACGGGAACCGCAACCGCTGCAACTGCTGCTGCAACCAGTGCTACCCTCATGTGCCTAAAGTACGTTTCTCCAACGTCAAGTAGATGCTTATTATAATCCTGAGTAAACAGGTTAACTGCCAATATGAATATTAAAAGTGTGATAAGTATTGTGGTCATTATCTGATGTCGTCCAGGAGTTCGTCGTCGTCTCCGTCTTGTGGCATGTTAGTATTCTGTAGACGTACTATTTTCAAATCATCCCAGCTTATTAGTTGCTGGCCAAAGTTGGGCGAGTAAAGCCATATGGGCGGATTCTTTTGACGGAAGTGATGGAGCTGCATTTCATCAAGGTGTGCATCACGGAACTCATTTGGATTGATAAGGTCTAGCGTTCCAAGGTACTGCTCGGTCCCTTCTTGGGGTACGTACCACACGTCTGCTAAGGCTTCTTCTTTGATCGTGGAAGAGGTGTCTATTCCCAGCTCTTCGCACGTTTCTTCATGGCTGTCTGAGAAGCCCTTGGCAACTGAGTCAGCACTCTCGATCCATTGTCTTTCATTCATCATTCTGTCTTTCTTCAATGTTGGAGCCGGAGGTGAGATTTGAACTCACGACCTATCGCTTACAAGGCGATTGCTCTACCCCTGAGCTACACCGGCATTTCCAACTAATATTTTGTCAATCTGCAAGAAGTCCCAGTGGCCGCAATTAATCATTTATATCCCGTTAATGTCCTTGGACAGATCTGCTTTACCCAGCTTCATTGCCCACGTTATTGCATCCGTCCAGAACGACACATTTGTCCTTCTGTAGTTTCCCAGGTGTCCGATAAGTAGATGACAGTTGATGCCGTACTTCTTATTCTCGCACAGGGACACTAGGTTTCCTGGATCTAACTCAAGGTCTGGTGCCACGCTAAAAGGTATGACGTGGTGAACTTCTAAATTAGCTCGCTCCCCGCATACGAAACATTCAGAGTGTCCCTCTAGGTGTTCTCTTCTAACCCCAGACCACTTCCCTGATCTTCTCTGACCCTTGGTGGCTTTCCCTTGGATTCTGTCTTTTATATGGAATAGAAAGTTCTTCACTGGTATTGTCCACTGTTTCCACAGTTGCGTCGATCTTTCCACTTGTTTAGGATCCATGACGAACTATTCGCCTTGTCCGATCCCCCGACACCATATTCACAATGAACGCCGTTCTCGTTACAGAATTCTGACTCTGGAGTTACCCCACGGGAAGATCTGTCTCCTCCGTTGGCAAAGATGATATCATAGTGCCTACCTGCGTAATCGATTGCAGCCTCAATCAACTGTACTGCTGTCTCGTCACTGTCGTCAAAGTCCCAGCAGTGATCTACGGCACCCAATGCGCCAATAATAGCCTCACGATCCTCGGCCTTTAAGAACTCTGCGCCCTTCTTCCTACGAAGCCATTCATCGCTGTTTACACCCACAATTAGCTCTCCGTCTTCTCCGGCGAGCTTTTTTGCAGCCTCAATGTATTGAATGTGCCCCTTGTGCAGAGGATCAAATCCTCCGCTTACTATTACTAGCTTTCTCTTGGTTGACACTGGATACCCCCTAGCCCATGAACTTATCAAGGTTGAATATCACTCCTACGATAGCGACTGTTGCAAACAAGGCAACACCTTCTACTAGGGCTGATGTCAAGATGGTAACCTGAGTTATTTGCTTGCGAACCTCTAGATCTTTTGTGATAGAGATCCCTTTCATTGTCCCTTTGGCGATTCCTGAGATCCCAATGGCGACTCCGAATACTGCCCCAACACCTGCAAAGATTGGTGCCAGAATGTCCAAGCTTCCTAATTCTAACATATTAGACTCCACTGTCTACCCAGTTACGGGTGATTCCTTTTTTAGCCTGTCGAGCATTCCTGGGAGAATAAATAATGATGCCGTCCATAGAATCATTATCCCCAAGAACATTGTTGGTCTATCATACCATAGGACGCTCTCATCGAGCAATAAACATGGTAGTGCTATGAGTGTCGTATGTAGTATCACCATTGACGATACTGTTCTACGCATCCAGTGGCCTGCCCCACAGCTCCATGAGCCTGTTATCTGAGTATACCACAGCAAGTTAGCTGTCATTGTGAGAGCTGCCACTAGTGTTGCGGTGGGGAGGTTTGCTCCTGATAATACTGCCCCTAGCATAAATCCTGCTACTAGTCTGACTTGTTTCCTGGATGAGTCCCTCAGAATGTCTAGCCCTGCAGCTTCTGTATTGTCAGTCATTGTAGTCTCTCAATCTTGCCTGCTATTGGCACAGGCATACATGTACATGTGTCAGATACTGCCACAGTCTTATTAAGAATGATGACATAACATAGTACCCAGAGAATAGGAAGAATCCTAATAGAGGGATCATTGATGCAATTGCAAAGATCTCTCCGATTCTGTTCAATGAGTCTTTTTTCATTCTGTCTTTGGCTTAATTTTTAATCTTTTCAAAGTCTTCTTAGCCTCTGACGGCAAGATTGTGATATCACACCCTGCATCGAAGTTGCTGTGACCTTTTCCAAATGGTCCAGTGGCAAAGGCGTTGTCCTTGTACTCAGTGACAGGCTTAGGGCTTTTGAAGCACACTAGAACCATTGTACCATTGGATTTTGTCAGCTCAAGCTCTTGTTTACATTTTGGACAGGCGAATGGCTCTGCCTTGCTTTTCTTTGGGTTTCCAAATCCTGGTCTTGCGATGACGTCCTTCTCTCTGGTTAAAGGCTGTTGTACCTTATTGTTGGTTACTCTACCCTATACTCTAGCACAAATCAGCCTTCGTATGCAACAATATTTACCAATTATTTGCGCCTTTTCGGGACTTTCTCTTTAGTTCGTTGCTGTATACCCTGAAGCACATCGTTGGGTTCTTTTCATCTGACATTCTCTTGGATACATGATCCTTCCGCCATACTTTTGGATCTATCTCAGGAAAGAACGTATCGCATTCAAACTCCTGTCGGATTACGGTTACAAATAGGTTGTCACATATTGGCAGCAGTGCACGATATATCTGCCCTCCCCCTATTATCCAGGCGGTGCTATCTCTTTGAATCTGTGTTAGTGCAGCATATGGATCCTCAACAGTCATTGCTCCGCTCGTCACCCTATCTGGATTTCTCGTAACTACAATTGACCTTCTGCCTGCCAGATCTCCCCCACGGGCGTTCACGATTGAGTCATGGGTCTTTCTTCCCATTATAACAGTGCATCCGTATGTTTGCTTCTTGAAGTATGCGATATCTGCTGGAGCGTCCCAGGGGAGCTCTCCATTCATTCCTATGCCATTGTTTAGATCCATGGCTACAATTAGATTTAATTCCATTAGATTGCAACCTCTCCTTTTATTCCTGGATGAGGATTATACCCTGATAAGCATATGACCTGGGACCTAATGTCTCCCCAAGACAGTTTCTCATACTCCCAGTTGACGAAGTTTAAGAGACTTCCCATGTTAAAGATCTCAAGAGTTGGAAGGCTCTTGTGGTCCCTTGTTAACATCTCCTTGCACTGGTCGACATGGTTGCTGTAAATGTGAGCATCTCCAATGGAATGGATGAAGTCTCCGACATCGTATCCGCCATCTTTTGCAATCAAGTGGGTAAGCAGGGAGTAGAATGCGATGTTCACAGGCACTCCGAGAAACATGTCTCCCGATCTCTGCACCATGTGACACGATAGAGTGTTGTCTCTTAGGTAGAACTGTATTAGATTTCCATGGCAGGGTGGTAGGTTCATCATTGGCACTTCGGATGGGTTCCATAGTGCAATGTTGTGTCTCCGACTATTGGGATCCAGCTTCAGGCTTTCGATTACTCTCTCAAGTTGGTCGACTCCCCCACTGTTTCTGAACTGCTTACCATATGTTGGGCCAAGACTCCCGTCTTCATCTGCCCACGGTGTCCACCACTTTTGAATATTCTCTGGTAAGTCGTATGCATTAGTGCTCCCAGACAGCATCCAGAAAAGCTCCGACACAACACCCTTCCAGAATGTTCTCTTGAGAGTCAGAAGAGGAAACCCTTCTCTGAGATCGAACCTCATCTGTGATCCGAACACTGACAGTGTGCCAACCCCCGTCCTATCTTCAGACTTAACGCCCGTATCTAAGATGTGCTGTACTAGGTCGCTATAGTCTTTCATCAAACAATCTCCTCTATAATCCCTAGAGCCTCTGCACAGATAAGTAATCCACCGGCTGCAATGAAGTCCCCCTGAATGAGGCATGCTCCAGCCCAGATTCTAAATGCACTCTTGATGAGGCTTACGATAAAGTGTCCTCTGCTGGTGTCCTTAGGCTGTATACTCATTTGTTGTTTTTCTTATTACAGAGAAAAGGTTCGTTTACTTCTATCTCAAGAGAATGGGCGACTTCTAGCATTCTCCCGATCTTATCTTCTCCGTAATTAATTGCATGCTCTGCTTTGCAATAGGTATCCCCAGCAGCCGTTTGGAAGACACGATAGGGGAACGCTCCTGGGTGTTCGTAGTCTAGGATGTACGACATGATTTTGTCTACTGCGATAACGGGAAAAGTAACATCATGGCCCTCTTCCGAATGTACTGAATAGCCGTCTAGGAGAAGAAGACGCTCATTGATCTCTTTAAATCGCCTATCCTGATCTTCTAGCTTATCCCTAACTACTTCTATATAAGAAGGATCAAGCTCTGTATCAGAAATTTCATATTCGTAAAATTTATGATCTGGATAACGCCTTCCCTTTGTGATCGTCGGGGGAGAGTCGGCACTGGGCCTTGCTTCATAATGAAGATTCTCTCGCCCCCGTGTGTAATAATCTCGATTAGTTCTATGCTGAGCAATTGTCTCAATTTTCTTAATTGTATTAAGATTGTTCCTCGTCATGTAATTGTTCCTCGCAATTTTCTTAAAATTGTTCCTCTCAATTGTCAGTCGTCGCTTGGCATTCTTAAGATTGTTCCTCGTCGAGTAATGCATGATCAAAACTATAAGGAGTGCAAGTAGTGGGAGTGTCATGCTGTTCATTTTTTATCCTTTGTCATAGTTGCCATGTTTTTCTTAGTTGCCATGTTTTTCTTAAGTTCAGAGGCAAAGCCGACAACTTTCAAATCCTGCCAAGCGGTGGCATTCTTAAGATTGTTCCTCGCCTGGTAATAGGCGAACAAACTTATTAAGAATGATGACATAGCTACAAGGAGTGCAATTAGTGGGAGTATCATGCTGTTCATTTTTTATCCTTTGTCATAGTTGCCATGTGAAATACAACAATACATCCAAGTAGTATGATAATAGCCAACTGACCCTGCCCTGTCTTGGATAGTTCTTTAGCCAGATACACTATCCCTACAAGTGGGAGTGCGAATAATACTGCTGCTGTCTTTAGAGTCTTTTTCATCGTTTTTTATTGGTCTTCCTTCGTTTTTTTCTCTTTGTGGTGTAAAGTTCCTGCTTCTTTGCTCTCTTGTCGTCGGTCTTGATTTCTTTCTTATGAAGGAACTCAACGTCTATGCACCAAGTTGATCCGGTGGCAGTCTTTGGACCCCATCCTTTTCCGAATGGTGTCATCATTGCAGTGTCTCCGACGAATCCCCAGATCTTTCCCGTTGTCCAGATACGGTATCCATAAAGCTTCGGCCTGAAGTGTGCTACTTGTCCCACCTTCCATTTCCCAACAGAGATGGCATCTATCTCTTGATTATTTGCCATCAGTTCAAGATGTCCCAGCTTGCGTCAATGTTTCCGTCAAGGGCATCGAAGAGAAGCATGTCATCGAGACTTGGAAGGCCATCGCCTCCCGCTCCCCCTCCGCTCACTCTGGTGTCGCTCCACCCCTCAGCCTGTGCATGGCTTACTGCCTCATCTTCGTTAGCGAGCATTTGATTGCGAAGGATTATATTCAGATCTGGATCATTGTCCCCTGGAAAATGGACATCTTCCAGCGGAACACCGGACGCATTGGCTACTTCAAGCCTACGAGCCTCACGGTCCCAGTCTTTTACGGTGGTCCAATCAATGGACATGGCAAACCTTCTTTCTAATATATGATAGCATATATTTCAACTATCAGCAACTTTTTATTGGATTTAACTGTGATAGGAGTAGAATTTCCCGACAGCTTCTCTTTTAGTCTCGAAGGGGCCGATTGCTTCGTATTCGAGGTCCTCTGGGCTAGAGATTGGAACATCGCACAGTGCGTAGAAGTCTCCGTTTGGAAGTCTCATGACTCTAAAGATGAAGTTTGTACCATCGCCATCTATGGCTTTATCGCTGTCCTCGTGGTACATGTATCGGTCTGCCACCACAGTCTCGACTCCATTGGTCTCTATGACTTGTCTCATTGTAAGTTTCTCTGACATGATTGCCTTCTTTCTACAATAGGATACCATCTTTCCAGATAGTCTGCAACTTTTATCCTAGAAGTCTACTGAGTACCCTATGGTGAGCATTCCGCCTTCGTACCCTGGGTTTGGCCCCTGGTCTTTGTCTAGTCCGAAGAAGTCCCGGAAGGAGTCATTGTGGAAGGTTGATCCATTTGAGTTGTGCAGCCAACGATAGTCTGCATAGATTCCATGCTGTAGTTTACTCTGCTTTGTCTCGCTAAGATCATGAAAGATTCCGAATCCGAATGTATTGGTGAATCCGTAGTCAACTGTTGCCGGTTCCCATTTTTCAGTGAACTTATCAAAGGATGCGGAGAATATAGCATATGGGCGAGTTTTGTTACTTGTTCCAAATGTAAGCTTGTAGGTTGTATCTACCCCTATGATGCCCCCTGGCATCTCTGAGTCAACGATAGCGTGTCCGCCAAGTCCGAAATCGAATGCAACATCGCTTACATCAAACAGAGTCCACTCAACTCCGTACCTTGCCCTTACGGCATTGTTCATCTTTAAGTTGCCCTCAAGGGCACTATCGCTCAACATGGATGCGTCGATGAATCCTAGCTCTGTGACCTGTCTTGTTGGATGCATGCTGCATCCTGTTGAGGCAAGGAGGACTGCGATGAGTGCTATTGACTTATACACTTGGCTGGTCCTTTGCGGTTGGAGGTCCACTTGCTAATTGGTTTTCCTTGTATGTTCCTGACTTGTTTCCTGTCAGATCGAACTGTGTGACAGCGTTGAGGTATGCTTCCCTTACGACAATGGTGTAACTGATTGCCCGATAGTTCGAAGTGTAGGCAGTCATTTTACCCAGATCAATCTCGCATGCGGGATAGCTGCCCTTGCATTCGAATATATCTTTTCTCCTCATTGTATCAAGCTTTGAGACAAGCGTGGGGATGGAGCTGAATTTGGGCAAGAGGTCTTCAAAGATCCCAGACCAGATCCTCTTCTTGAAGGGGTGCTTTTCATCGGACTTGTCTCCATCCACATCGACGATAGCAACTTCACACACGAGACTCTCTCCACTTTCTGACGTAAAGGTTAAGACTTTTTGATTCCGTAGCATTGTTCCTTCTTTCTTGGTTACATAAAAGCATACCATGTTTTATAGGGATGTGCAACTTTTACTGAAAGGAATCAGTAATTCGCTGTAGGAGTGCTTCTAGATGAAGTCTGGTCTCTACTGGGCCTGACACCTGATAGACCTCATGAGAGGATCTACATCTGTCATCGGTCCTCAGTGCCTCTGCAAGTGCAAAGTCGTTCCCTCCCTCATGGGTAGCATCTCCGAAGAAGCTGATATTCTTGTAGGCGTGATCTAGGAGTTGGCTCTTATCCCTCCCCTTTGGGAAGATGTCGATCCCGGTGTCGCCACCGCATACGGCCTCAAGACCTGTTGCCTTGGCGATCCTTGCCGCTATAGCCGCTCTCTCGCCCGTTGATCTATCGTAGGCTGCGTACCGCTCTCTTTGCTCTCCCACGGCACCTCTTCCGACTATGGAGAAGTTTACCATCCCTACTCGTGTCTCGATATGATTGCCACATCTTTCGCAATACTCTGATGCCTCTAGTTCTTTGTTGAGGATTAGCAGTAGTAGTTCGCTCGGCGACCAGTCTCTGTCCCATCTGTGCTTCCCTAGTTTCCAAATGCTGTTTCCGCAACACTGTAAAGAGATAGGCACTTGGCTGTAGAAGTCCTCACCTAGTTGCTCCACTGTCTTAACCTGATCTGATCCAGTAATAAGGATCACTCGGTCCATGGGTACATTCTCTAGGAACCATGCCTTGAACTCTGGATCCATTTCTCCCCTGGAGGGAGTTAAGGTTCCATCTACATCGAAGGCTAGGAATCGCTGATCTGCGATCAGGGGGTAGGATAGACTGGGGTTCTGCATTAGTCTTTGTTGCGAGAGGTGAACTTATCCTTTAGCATGAAGAACAAGGATAGTCCTGCGAAGTATGCAACCATAGCTGGTAGCAGTGAGATAATAAGAAGTCCGTCTGACATTACTTCTTCTCACTCTCATTTACCTCTATGTCTATAATCTGAGAATGGGGAGACGACTTGTTAGACTCAACTTCCATGAATCCTACTACTGGATATCCTCCGAGGGCCTCTAGTCTCTTGAATACATCTGCCTCGAACTCGTCTTGTGTCTTGTACTCAGACTGACATATTGACAACGGTAATACATGCGGTGTATCAACACCTTCTGGTGCGTCCCACAAAATATAGAACTTGGTAAGGTTCATCTTGGCTCCTGTGTATTTAGGTGGCCACCCAAAAGGGGACGGCGAGGCTGTTAGGAAACAACAGTGCAGTCCGACCCGCACATGCGCTGCCTCAACGTCTTATCCTCTAGGTGACCATGTTTTAAAAAAGTATCTTGTCTCCGTTTTGAACCGTTATCCCCTCAAGGAACTCTGGTATCTCAAGTATTGCACGGCATGGGGAGGTCATGCTCTGTGATGAGTCCCCTGCCTTTAGTATGATATGCTGCTGGACATATCCCTTGTGGTCTATCACGTATGCATCTACGTCAAATAGAACCTTGTCATTATGGAGGATCCTAATCTCCGCAGTGTTCCATGTCATTAAAATAGGCATGGTGGCGTCTACCGGTAGTACATCCTGGAAGCCCTTGGTTCTGCCAGCATCAGTGTTTTTAACTGATACGGCGGTGTGGTAGGCCTTGAACCTTCTTATGTCCGCTGGTAAAACTCTGATATCTTGCTGCATTATGGATCCTATCTATCATATAACTAGCATACTATCGTATAATATTTTATTGATTCTTGGTAAGTTTTATGTAGTGAGGTTAGTCATGATAGATAGATTCCTGCAGATGTGCGTCTTCTGGCTACCTCTAGGTATCGCATTCCTATACCTGACAATAGCTGCTGCACATGCAATCAAGAAGAACTACGGGCTTGCTATAATGTGGGCTTCTTATGGGATAGCTAACTTTGGCATGATATGGGCGTTGACACATGGAGAGGGTGGTGGGCACTAGCCCATCATGCCGACTAGGACCTGCGTTATTACGCCGTTTAGTCTGGTCTCCTCGAACTCTCTTATTGCTGATACTAAGTGGTATGCGAACGACTTCTTTATCCTGCATCGAATTGGAAGATATTCACTGCTGCCATCCATGTTTACAGCCTGGACTCTTACCCTAAGCCCGTATGCAAGCTCCTCAAAGCTTTCTCTCAGTGTCCTTAGCTCGCCAGTGTCACCATTTATGGTGAACTCTGCTAGGACCACCATCTCTGCGGCATTCATACATACTGACTCAAGAACTATAGCATTCTTCTTGGTCATGTCTAGGAGTATGTCATCTGCCATTCTTATCTCCGAGTAAAAAAGTGGGAAGGACCGTCCCTGAGAGGGGGTTTGAGGAAAGTCCTTCCCTAGTGGTCGCTCTATCGTTGCACTGTGGAGATGCAACACGACCAAGATTGCCACGCTGGTTCTAAAATATATGGCCCGAAGTTTTAGGCATTTATGTGGACTTGTTAGTCCTGGTTGTTTTTTTGGCCTAAGGGACTTTCGGGCCATTCACCGGCCTCCGATTTTAAGTTTAAGTCTTCAAACTGAAGAAGTCAGATTCCTCAGGTGGAAGGAGTTTCGTCGTCCTTCTTGTTGCAATCACAGTATTTACAGAGCAGGCATCCTGCGATTCTGCCAACTAGCAGTGCTCCGAATATGATTAGTCCAATTTCTACTAGGTCGTACATGTGTCACTCTCTTCCAGACTCTAATGAGTCATATTGTCTTACACTATATAGTAGCACTATATGGGCAAGCTTTGCAATAAAAAAAGACCTCCGTGGTTTCCCTAGGAGGCCTAATGACCAAAGGTCAGTGCCATGAAACGGCTTGTAGGTAGACTAATGCACCATATAATGGGCTTTAGTCTCGGTAGCGAAGACTCCGAGCCTACATATAATATACTACCTTCGTCTGTGAGCCAAGAATAGATTGCATGTCCTACAGAGTATTCTGCAGTTATGCTTCGAGTATGGTCCTGAAGCATCTATTCTATCAACCTGCTTGCCATTGCTGGCATGCTTATTCTTTACGTCTGTTTCGACGCCGCAATTCTTACATTTATCGCTTTTGTTATACCATTCAGAGAACTCTTTCGGCCCACTGAATTCGCATTTGATACCCATAGCCCCGTAATGAGCGTAGGATTTTACCTTGGGATTGTTACAGCGATCATTGATATGCCTATAGACATATCTACCTGACTCGCTTCTTTGTTTATTGTTTCTAGTCCCCGTCCTCTTGCTGTGGTGAGACCTGTAGCACGATCTAGTGCAGAACTTCTGCCTAACGTTGGTAGATTCGTACTCATTCTCGCACCACTCGCACTTTCTTGTAGCTTCTTTGCTTGCCATCTTCTTACACCTTTCCTTTTACGATCTTTGCGATCTTCTCGGCACTTCGGCCTCCGCCGATTCCGATAACTCCATATTTGAAGATCTCGAAAAGCTCAGGGTTCATTTGACCTACTGTTCCGATTCTGAAGTGGTCTAGTATTACTAGGCCGAACAGCCCTAGCATTATGATTGGTCGCCATGACCTAGTTATAAACCCATCTGAGGTGGCTTCTGCAACCATTACGCTTGCCTTAGCCTCCGCCTGAGCCTTCTCTAGCTCTATGGCTTTGGATGTAACTCCTGCCTCTATGTTGGCTAATTCGTTTCTTAGGGCCAACTTCTCTTCTTCTGAGGTGTGAAGGTCGTCCACTAGCTTTGCCGCTGGGGAGAAGATTCCAGATATGAATGCAAATATATTCATCTCGTACTCTTTCTTTTCAGTAGTCCTTTAATAGACTATTATACGTAAAGAATACATCCGGGTGAGAGTTTGCCTATAGAATGGCGGTTTAGCCACGATTATGGCACTCTGTGCAGTAGGCTGGGTGCTTGGACTGCTCTCCGCACCTACGACAGTGCATGGTGGGACAGTTGGGATTGCGAACTAGGATGATATCAGCTGATTCTCCGTCAACAGTAGCCTGAGCGTAGGCTTTTGCAGCCTTTTGAGTATGAAAGAAGGCACCTTCACCCTCTTCGTTGGTCAGGGTCCAGCCTTTTATGCCGATATCTGACTTCCTTAACTCAAACAGGATCTCCCCGTCATTGAGGAGATTGTAGACCCCATTGTCCACTTTTTTAGACTTGATAGCCATCTTAGTGGTTGATCCGGACATGAGGCTGGACCTGAATGGTCTCTCCAAGGTCTCCGATGGTCCTAAAGCCGAAGGTGTCACCCGTCTTGGTTGAGTCGATGGTCTTCTTGGTCAAGTGTTTATTTTTGGCCAGGAATTTCCAGATATCGTTCTCGTTGGTCGGGACCGGAGAGTGGGAAACACCAAGGTCAACTCTGACATAAGAAACGATTTTTCCTTCTTCGGCAACTGTGAAGAACTTCGTAAAGGTCTCTTCGGCACTCATGTGAGTAATCATTTTTCCTCTTTCAAAAGGTATGTTTTTATTTCGCTATGGTATAGTGTAACACACGATTAGCAACCTGTGCAACCTGAACAGCCTGAATCGGGACAGTCTTTCTGGAATCGACTCTCCCCCAGAACGGTTTCGATGTCGTCGTTGGCCTTGAGGACACCCTCCACGAAGGAACAGGTCAGTACGTGTGTGCCGAATTCGTCATCAGAGTTAGTCAACTCTTCCAACTCCTCGGCTACCCACCTAAGATGCCTAGCCAGCGCCACTACTGTCTGCTTCCTGTCTCCGTGGTACTCTTCCTCGAAGAATGCTGCGCCTTCAAAGGCTCCACCTGCTACAAGTTTACACAACTTCTCGTTATTATGTACAGAGGCTGCTCCGGCAAGGAATCCTGTTCCTTCACCTATACTGACCAGTCGGTATACTTGCTCTACTGTTGCTTCTTCTCTAGAGAGGGCCTCATTTCCTAGATCCTCTTGACTCATGTCATTTTCATTCATTATGTCCTCTATTCTATGGTTAAACTAACCTATTGTTTTTCACTTCTAAGTCTTCTGTGTTCCTCGATATGGCACTCCCGGCAAAGCGTTATACACTTCTCGGCTTCTTCCTCTAGCACACTTAGCTTTCTGTCCATGTTACTCGCCAGTGCGAACTCACGATCTTCTTCATCTAGGTGATGGAACTCCAGGCTGTTCTTGTTTCCACAGAACTGGCACTTTATCCCACAGATAGACAGGACATATGCTCGTCTCTCTGCCCGTCGCTTTTTGGCCTGTTGCTTCTTCTTTTCAGCACGGTGACCCTCGGATGTCTTTTCTCGTCGTTGGCGTGACAACTACTACTCCCTCCTTGTGCTAAGGACACAGCTTAACCCCGATACAAACGAGGTACATAACAGTATAGCACTGTTCTATGCGTTTTGCAACAGAGTTGTACTTTAATAGGTAAGAGTGGTGCTTGGTGGTGTACTGTGGGGGGTATGTGGTGTGTTAATGTTGTGCCTTTAGTGTTACTTATTGGGCCTAGCATGGCTGCACTGGTTGAGGCGAGAAGGTGTCTGGTTGCCCTCCTCCCCGATTTGCTAACTGTCTCTATAACCATAGTACCATAACGATAGAGTGGAGATCAGAGCAGCGAGAGAAGATAGAGGCATTGGTTGAATTGTTTGTTAAGGGGGGATGTTAGATACCGACTCACCCACAACCCAACTTTCTTATATGTGCTCTATTCGTCCATTTGAGCCCTTCTAGACCCCCTCTGGCACCTCCTGTACCCCTCTGTTACTACCCCTATGGATACTCTTACTAGTCTATATGGTATAGTGGAGTGGTTAAATATGAGGAGGAATCGGCTTGTACGAGACCTGTATTTGGCCTACTTTTGCGTGTTTTCGCTTCATTTTAGCCTCGATTGGCCTATTTTTGCCGCATATTGGTCATTTTCCGCATCGACACGCTCTGTAAACCCCCATATATGGCCTCTGAGAGCAAAAAGTGCCGTTTTTACCATAGGGGGGACACACTTACTACTCCTATAGGGGATATTGAAGCTGAGAGAGAGGAGGAAGCCTGTTATGCAGTCAAATATGTAGATATACCCTTACAGTATAGCATATCACGATTACAGACCCCGTGCAATGTTTATTTGCGCTATCTTTCTTTGCACATCTCCCCTATGTGTGGTATACTGTAGTATGATTCATAGGAATAGGGCATAGGTGATCTGGTTGGTCACGCTGATCTTATATGTCAGATGTGGAGGGTTCGACTCCCTCATGCCCCACCATGAATTTGCCGTTTTAGACGAAAACCACTTTCAATATGCCCGTAAGTATGCTATTGATAGTTAGAGAAGGAAATAGTTCCCGACTTAGCTGAAAACCACTTTCAATATGCCCGTATATATTGGAAATCAAATTTAAAATCCGCCGTTTTTCTTGAAAACCACTTTCAATGGGCCCGGAAGTAGTAAAAAAAAGATAGTCAAGCTCGGGAAATATTGCCGGGTAGGATTGCCGGGTCGGTAGATATTGCCGGGTGGAAAAAAAGGGCCAACCCCTCCACAGGATCGGCCCCGGTTCAGATATTCCAGACATCCTGGATGTGTTCGTTCCCTTGCGGCAAATTTTGCCACCACTTAAATAATCGTCGGAGCAATAAGGCTCCCTTCTAGTTCCAGAGTTTGCCCCCGTCTTCCATGATGCCCTTGAGCATCTTGAGTCCCTTTTGGAAGTTTCTGTCCCCAACGCTGTCGGTCGTGTGTCTGGCTTCGATCTGCTCAGTGGTTCCGACTCCGGGGGAGTTGGCGTATGATCCCTCAGTACACGCTACGAGGACATACAGGGCCAGGTCGTCAGCAGCCACTTGGTTATCAGTGCGGGAAGCCAGAGCCTCAGCAGTGAAGCACTCGGGCAAGATAACCTCATTGTTAGCGTCACGGCCAATCATGGCATTCGGACGGTAGGTGTTCAGGGGGTAGGACATGGTAAACTCCTTTCAAGAGTCAAGGAAGTATATCATATGGAATAGAATCGTGCAACTATTGTCATATCCACTATGGAAGAGCTGCCGGTAACTATTACCGAGTGGGATTAAAGAAATGTTGCACAGATTGAAGTTGTGTGGTATACTTTGTTACACTGAGATAGAGGATGTTTGCCCAAAATTCGCCCGGATGCAGTAAGTTTTACCTAGCTGTTAGTGCAAAAAAATAGCCCCAGGGTTTCCCCCAGGGCGAACACTTTATATTATAAGACACTTACAACCGGTATATATTCTAGGGGTGATGACGGCAAGAGGAAGGGCCATCAATCGGGCCAACCGTGACGCATGGGCCAATCGAGTCGCACATATCGGTAACAGCCTCAATGAAGGCTTCGTAGAACAACTCATCCTCGGAGGTGTACTGGTCAACCGGTAGGTCGTCAATGTACTTCTGAATGATGGCATTGTCGGTCCGGACGAGTTTACCGTTCGCAGTTCCTTGCTCAGTGACATCATAGAAGGATGCCTTAATGATGACTCCTTCAAAGTTGTCATTAACTGTGCCGAGGTCAACTGTGCAGTCAACACAGTCAATGTGAAAAGTTCGGTCTCCCCAGATGGACACTTGAGTTACTTCTGACATTATGAACTCCTTTCAAGAGTTACTATAGTTTAACAGACTATCCTAATCTGTGCAACTTAATCCTATTCTCCTTGAACATGGAATGATACTTTGATCTTGCGGCCCTCGTCGCTCACGACGATGAGATTGTCACCGTCGAACACGGGGCAGTCGTCCTCATCCTTGAGAACCTTAATACCATCAGGGTTGCCATCGACGAGATGATGGAAAGCAGAGCCACCGTGGTATCCGGGTCCGCATTCTTCCAACTCGATACAGTAGTCCTGACTATCATCAGCGTAAGTGCCGTAACAGTCCAGGCAGGGAGAGTAGAAGCAAGTGTCAGGCAGACTGTCGATCACAGACGCACGACCCACACCGTAGCCACCTCGGGGATCACCATGAGATATCTCGCAGAGAAGGATACACTGGTCGTAGCAGTCAGCATTATCAACAGATGTCGGGACGATAGTGTAGTTGACCGCACCGTCGAGATCTGATTCTTGATTGTAAGTGTTACCCTGTTGAGCCATAGACAAGAGTTCGGCAAGGTGTTCAGACACTGAAACAGCATCATCAACCAGGATCTCCGACAACAGGCTACCGAAGTCGCTCGCAGTCCCATCGGGGTTCTCCCCAGCAAACTTTGCAACGACTTCCAGGGCATCGGCGATATCCTCATCGGACTTCTCGCTCAGTCCCTCACTCACGAAGTGTTGTGTCAGTGCTTCCAGGATAGCGGCATCCTCAGTCATCCAGGAACCGGACAACCCCAGGTGCAACTCTTCCCCTTGCTCAAGAATGGCATCTACCCACTTCTCAGTATTGATACTGGCATACGGGTAACTGAATCCTTTATCTTCGATCTGTAACATTGTAAACTCCTTTCAAGAGTTATAATAGTATAACATATTATTGCGAACCGTGCAAAGTTTAGGTTAGATATCGCTGGTATACGGTCCGCATCCACCCATGCTGAGGTCAACGCCATCAAAGCGAAGAACTCCGCCGAAGTCCGCTTTACGCTTGCTGTAGAGTTTACGCTCAACCTCCGCCATGCAACGGGCATACTTCTCGCACCACGCAGGTTCGTTCCACTCCTCATCAGGTCGAATCTGTCTGTTCTCTAGACCCTCAGAGACGGGATCATGAAAACAGCGTAGCAAGTCCATGACGGGATCGTCATTGTCCAGTACGAGTAGTTCCTGTATCGTGTTCAGATCGTTTCTGGTCATTCTGTAAACTCCTTTCAAGAGTTATATGAATATACCACACAATCGTGATCCGTGCAAACTGTCTAGGAGTTGGTCGGTAAAGTTTACCGGTTTTTACGCCCGGATCTAGGTACAAAAAATAGCCCCAGGGATAAACCCCAGGGCTATATGTACGCCGATGTTTCTATTATCGTTGGTCGATGTGGTTGTCCACGATCTTTGCCGCTTGACTCCGGGTAAGGCTATCCCAACTGGTTCCGGCGTAGGTGTCTCGGTTCGCCTCGTCGGCGATAGAGTTGAGAACGGCATTTCTGCGGAACTGTAGATCCTCGATCTTTGCCTTGTCTTGGGCAATGTCCGAAGGGGAGCCATCGGGCAGGTTGAGATCACTGTAGACCTCGGCCAACTCTCCCTCGATCTCTGTGACCAGAGTGCAGAGCAACTCGATCCTTGCGGTACTGACTGGACGTTCGCTCTTGTTCGACATGATTATCTCCTTTCTTGAAGATAAATAAGTATACCACACAATCTCATATCGTGCAACATACGGGGGTAATCTTGTTTAGTCGGCGTTGAGGTTGTTATCGTCGAGCCAGCGATGTGGGTCGTGGGTAGTTGCCACTAGGCAGTCCCAGAAGATGTGGTCTGTCGGTTCTCCACCGTCTTTGACATACTCGATGAAGTCATCCATTTCCCGCTCCCAGAGGTAATCTATGATGTTCTCCTTGGCCTGATCGACCGTGAGGAGATCCCTCGGCCCACTGGAGTCGTGTGTCCTTCCGATGATATTGTTGAAGGCATCGTTATCCATTGGACGACTCCTCATCACCCGGCAAGGCACCAGTGGAAAGGTCATTTCCAAGGTAGTTCCTTATACCGTCCATAGCAGTGTCTGTATCATCGTCATCGGATAGAGCGATGATAAGTCTAAGCACTAGGCTCTTCTCCTGATAGTCATCTTGTTTCATTCCGACCACTAGGTCCGTAACAGCCTCTAGGTCTTCTGCGTTCAACTGTTCCATCTTAATCTCCCTTCAAGAGATAGATAAGTATACCATTATTCTTCAATCTCTGCAATCTCAAGGTTCCACACATCTTGAATATGCTCGTTACCTTGCGGCAGATCTCTCCACCATTGCAATAGACGGCCTAGGATAGTGGCCCCCTTTACATGTTGTAGTTAATATTGCCCCAAGCCAAATCAGCTCAAACTTACCGATGTCGTGGTGGTAGGCTATTAAGGTCATTTCTAAGTTTCTTTACTGTAGCCCTTAGTAGGAGCATTAGTGCGGCGAAGGTTAGTACCTTTAGGATAATCATTTCTCACCTCACAATCTGATTGTAGAAGCGGTTCTTGATCTTAGCGAATCCAGTCAGGCCACAGAAGAGACTCTTCCAGAGTTTGCCGTGGTGTGGGATACGCTCTTTACCGAACAGACGGGTATTGTCTGGAAGTTCGGAGAACAGGTACAATGTGTTGAATACGACATGAGCAACCTCATGTGGAACCGTTTCGGTAAGCACTGACCACTGGTGGTCCTCACAGTTGAGATGCCTTTGGTTGAGTGCGATCTCGTTATCGTTACGAGCCAGTCCGACAGTATTTCTTGGAAGTTTGCTAACAACCAACCCACAGAGGAACTCATTCTCGTAGACATTACGGGAGGAATGGTATCGGCGATACCGGCTTCCCTGTCTTGCCTGACTTGCCTGATAGTCTTCACGGCTTCCAAGGTGGTGCCCCCATTTGTGCTGGGCAATCCTGAAGTAGTAAGAGGCAACCTCAAGAGCGGTAGTCTCGGCTTCGGCAGCACTCTGATGAATCCAGTCTTCTTTGCTAGTCCTAAGAACCTCTGGCACATAGATGTCCAAGGTCTTGTTGTTGGTTTGGATCAGGTTCTTCAAGGTGTCTCCTTTCAAGAGATACTATAGTGTACCACAGTTATGAGATCTCGACAAACAAATCCACGCTCTGGTCGTAGTATTCTCCATCAACTGGAGAGTAGTGCAGAACACGATCAATACCACCGACACGGTAGATGGCTGGTCCCTCAAACCCTTCGATTGTCGTGAAGGTGTATGTGGTAGTCTCGATACTTCTAGTTCCGTCATCATTGATTGTCAAGAACATTGTGGTCTCCATTCATATATAACTATACCACAATATCTGACATCGTGCAACCCGTCCAGAGCTTAGACGGTAAAAATTACCGAGTTTTACGCCCGGATGCGAACGAAAAAAGCCCCAGGATCCACTGAAGGATCGACCGGGGCAGTGAAAGGAGGCTAGGTTATGCAGTACGCCTGATACTGAAGTCGATGGGCGTTGGGAGAGCGGTTGAGTTCGTTGACAGTTCGATGGTCTGTCCTGTTTCCAGTTTCTCACCATCGGTAAAGTCCATGATGTCATAGCACATGATGTCGATGATATCACACTGTGCAATAACGAATCCACTGTGGACTCTTGAGGCAGTAAACTCATCCCCGGTATCCCACTCGACATCGTATGTCCCGCAAGGTAGTTGAAGTTCTATCTGCGTCAGTTGTCCACAGGGGCTAGGGGTTGCCCGTTCTGGAAATGCCATGATTATTCCTTATCCTTGTCCAGCACTGATTGAAGGTTGTTTATAATGGTATTAATTTTTCGTGATAGTCCTATTTCATGTTCGATTGTGTCGGCCCGGACGCAAAAGATGCTGGTGAAGTCCATGATAGAGTCCATCTCCTCCACCTGTTCATTTAACGCATCCATGAGGTCGTTAGCATCGTCAATGAGGATGCAGTCCTCGCTTTGACACTGGAGTGTTTCCAGTTCGCTTTCGATTCTGTTTAGGGCATCCTGTTGGTCGTCGTTTAACATTGTTATCTCCTTTCAAGAGATGTAAAAGTATACCACGCTACACACCCATCTTGCAAATCTCGTTCGACAACTCACGAACCCGTTCAGCCATTCTTTCAAGTTGTTCGATTTGGCTGTGGACAACTGACTCAAGATCTACAGATTTGAAACCATTGTCTTCTTCTCTGTCAAGATCTCCAAGGCATTCATGAAGCAGGTCAACTTCCTCTGAAACCGCTTTCAGCATATTGTTACAAGAGTTGACAACCGCCCATGCACCGTTCGCTCTCACTCGTACCGGAGTTCCGGCAAGGTGTGCAGTGATATCACTGACGGTCCTGTCAAACTGTTCTTCTGCGTTTTCCATGGCTTGTTCTCTATGTGCAGCGAAGTCTGCATCGTTCATTTGAAAATCTCCTTTCAAGGAGTTAATATAGTATAACACACTATTCTAAACTGTGCAACTTTAGAATCAACAGAAATCCGTGAACGGCTCGGAAAACAGATCCCAGTCACTAAAGGGGAAACTTGTGTCATCCCCGTGCTTGGTATTCATATGAAGAATGGTGAGACCGCTGAAGCCATTGCTGCTCATTCTGCGATCATGTAGTCTAGTCGTGAAGTTCCCCGTGTCGTGAAGTTCCCCGTTCTTGGTTTCATCTACAAGGCAGAGTTTGCAGCGGTCAAGGATCTCGGTTGAGTCCAGAACAGCCTGATCGAAGTCAGCCTCACACTTAGCGTAGCCAAACACCTGAAGGTCAACAAAGACACTCTTGTCCATGACCAGATCTTGTCGGCTATCCGTAGAGGCGATTATCTCGCAGGTGAATCTCTGCAACATTAGGAACTCCTTTCAAGAGTCACATAAGCATACCATAGAATCAGAATCTGTGCAACCTATCCTTCTTCGATGTTAGCAATATTGAAGTCGAGCGTGATTGCACTGAAGGGATCGTGCCACTCATCACCAGCCTGAACGGAGGGGTCTTCTGACTCAGAGAAACCAGACTCGTTGAGAATCTTCTCGGCTTCATCCTCAGAATCGGCAACAACCCAGAAATCTTGGTTAATGATTGTCTCCACAACCCGGTAGGTTTCGACCTTGTAACTCTTCTCACCTTCCACTAGAGAAGTGCAGAAGCCATCTTGGCAGAACTTCTCTTCGCAGGGTGGGCAGATCTTTGCGATCTCGTCACCGCTGGCATCATGAACGATCCTAAAGACAATGCCTTCGCAGGGTTCACCACATTCAAAACACAACATTATGATCTCCTTTCAAGAGACATGTAAGTATAACACATCCAAGAGGGTCGTGCAACCTGTACAGAAGCTGGTCGGTAATAATTACCGGTTTGTATGCCCGGTTGCCATGTCTATACCTCTCTCTGTTTAGATGTCCGTGTTAACAACCGCTTGGCAGGATTTGAAAGTTGTCGGCTTTGCCTCTGAACTGTAGTCCGCTCTCAATCAGTACCTCGATAATGTATCCCTGACCCTCGGAGGTTTGGAAGATATCAACATCTTTAGCCTTAGCCATTCCCAGGAACTGCACTCCTGAATCGGAAACATCGTAAACCTCTACAAGTGCATCGTTGGCATAGGCTTCGCAAAGAACCTCTTGAATCTTCTCTGCGTGAGTCGGGGTTGTGGTGTCGGCGTGAAGAAGGGGATCACTCTTGAGTCGAATGAGACAGTCTCCTGAATCGGTAACATCGTAAACCTCTATAAGTGCATCGTTGGTATAGGCTTCATAAAGAACCTCTTGGATTCTCTCAACTTCGGTCATGGTGTCGGTGTCGGCGTGAAGAAGGGGGACACAGGGGTCTTGGGCCAGGTCTTCGATGTCCAGGTCCAGTTCTTCACAGATCTCACTCAGGGTGTGTCCGTGGGAGCCTGAAAACTTACCGGCCCACTTAATCCACGCTTGTTCTTTCATTTTTCTCTCCTTTTCTAAAGAAGTATACCACGGTATCGTAATCTGTGCAATAAAAAAGGTCCCAGAGCCTAAGCCCCAGGACCGATGCATCGCACAAGTGGTCTAGATTAAATCCCCCCGTTGTTAGCCTGATAAGCCTCAACATGAGTCACCCACTCAGTGATCTCTCTCTCGCTCCACCCCCGTGCGGAGTCAGTCAACATTTCATTTTGGTCAAGATAAGCGAAGAACTTGCCATCCCTACCAACAGCGATAACCACCGCAGGATCGGAAAGGTACGATTCGACAAATACACACGCTCTGATATGGTCAACCTGTTCAGACTTAAGATCATCGAGGGTCTCATAGTCCAGGAAGTCTCTAATACGATTAACAGGGTTAACAAGGCTGTTGTCGTCAAAGTCATCTTCATTATTATCGTTATCGAAAAAGTTCATTCAGTTACTCCTTTCAAAGAGTTATAAGAGTATAGCACACTAATCTGATCCGAGCAACTAAGAGATGACGGTTGCCTCTGAGATCTCAAAGGTAGGCCCAGTTAGTCTCCTGTAGTCGATTGTCTTGATACCATTCAACATTACGGTACAATCGTTTGCCTCGCAGGACAGAGCGAGCCCGTGGTCGAGGGTTTCAGGGACGGGGGAGTCGGCTTGCAGGTCTGAGTTGTAATGGAATGAACGAGAGATATCCTCCGCTCTTAGCGTCTGGATAAAAAGGGCACAGGCACCAACCACTGTCTTTGTGACTAACCCCTCCGAAGGGTTGTCGTCACGATCAACAGACACATCTACTAGGACTGAAGCAACACAGTCCGCCGATTCGATCTCAAGACGAACCTGATTACGCTTCCAGGTGGTATTTGTTTCAGACATTATGATCTCCTTTCAACGAGATACTAAAGTATAACACGCTAATGAGAATCGTGCAACTTACTTCAACTTTTCCAGAGCAGTTAGCATTTCCAGGACAGCATCAGAGAACTCGAAAGTGTCACGGTAGTCGCCGTTCGCTACACCTCCATCGTTGTCAATACCAAAGTCGTAGTAGTCACTATGCAGTTGGTTGATCATGCCCCAGCGTAGGTCGGCATCTTGACCACTGTTGAAAAACCTCTTCATCTTCTCTAGGATCTCTTGTTGATCTTCGGTCATTGCTTAATCTCCCTACAGTTACGCTCGATCAGGTCCAGTGAGTAGCCAGATCTCTTGAGATATTCCTCAACTTCGTCTCTTGTCTCCGGATTGGACAGATCGAAGATATCGTAGCAGAAGTCGTCATAGTCAAACGATCCGAGCCATGCACACCGAGCCATGTCCCCAAAAGCCAGAGACGGGTCAGTCCCAGTTCCATAGGAGAAGCAACCGTGGTTCTGCAAATCGCAGAGGAGACCGCCAAGGTTGGTATGACCCTCGCTTGTGCCGTCTGCTCCGAACAATGGGTCAATCCTGTTGATTAGTAGTGCAATGAACATTGAATCTCCTTTCAAGAGATGTCTAAGTATATCACACTATCCCGATCTGTGCAACTAGGCCGGGTATTGGTTATCTTTCGAGGAGAGATCAAGTGAGCCATCATTCAAACTGTGGCCCTTCATGATTACAAGTTTCTCAAAGGCATCCAGTGCTTCCTGTTGCTCAGGCCCGATAGAAGGATCGTCGTCGGAGTCCAGACAGAACAAAGCATGGACTTCTTCCATAACCCATGCCTTGTCGGGGTTATGCTCGAACTGAGCCAGCAATGCTAGCCCATATATGGTCTTCGAGAGATCCCCCGCCTCCATGACGCACTCGGTAGCATCGAAGGAATGATCAAAGTCATGTAAGATCTTACTGATTAAAATGTTGGTATCTGACTGCATTTGAATCTCCTTTCAAGAGATATTGAAGTATACCATGTAAGACTGTATCGTGCAAACTAGTTAGCCCAGCCCCAGCGTTCGATTGTGATCTCCCCCGGCCACAAGTCGCTCCTGTTCCAGAGCCAAACTGCAACTCGCATAGCACCCTCATGAGTCGCAAACTCGTTGAAATACTCACCGTTAAGTTTGAGACAGTAGGGGTATTCTGTTTCTGACATTGCGACCTCCATTCAATAAAGGATACCACATATTCCAGAACCGTGCAACCTGTCCAGAAGCTGGTCGGTAAAAATTGCCGAGTTGACCGCCCGGATGCGAACAAGGAAAACTCACGATTCTCAAAAAAAACACACTCTAAAAATTCGCCCGGATGCATACAAAAAAAATCCCCCATACAGGAGAGCGTATCGGCTCAACCCCGCATGAGGAATAAAGGAGATTTGATTACCGCCGCCCGGACTCGAACCGGGATCTTCGCCCTATACTTGGATGAGGGGCGAATGTTCTAGCCGTTGGGTCGCCTCTTGCAGGAGAAAACCTACTAGACCCCAGCCTTCACCTGCAAGTGTTGGCCAGTCCTATTGAACTACTAGCGGGATAGAAACTATTAAGTAACAAGAGGCATTATGACTTCCCGGTAAAACTTTGGGCCTGTCAGCGTCCTCCTGTTATGTCTAAGTATACCACCGTATCTTGAATCGTGCAACTTTTCTAGGTGAATCTTTCATCGGAAACATCCAGATGCATCCATGAAATTTCTAAGCCCACCCCCCGTTATCTGCCTCAGAGTCTGAGCAACCAGATCTCCGCCGATGGGTCTACGGAGTATAAAGGTTTGGGAGGTTTGAACCCATTTCCCGTGTACCTTAACCCGCCCAGTAGGCTCGTTGAGCATCATCACAATCATACAGTGTGTTGCTTCTGGCTTGGACAAGATGAAGAGTGTGGCCGGGATAGTGTCATCGGTGTTGTAATCTACTGCAACTCCCTCTTGAGACGCTACGATATCCTCAGCACCATACACCGACTGAAGATCTTGGACTCCGCCTGCATCACAGGGGTTACACGCCATGAGAGTCTCGTCACCGTCTGGGAAGCGAAATACATTATGCATCTTTAATCTCCTTTTCTACCTAAGCATATCACGATATTGAGTATCGTGCAACTCAGGTTTTGAGGTCGGGTCTTTTTACTAACTTGTACCCAAATTTTCCCTGACTGTTCAAAGTATACTTTTGGTAACTGGCAGCGTCATCAGGGGATGTGAATGGTCCGTGGGTGTCTTTGGTCCGTGGACATTGTAGAAAGTATGACATCTTAGCACTCCTCCCGCAGTCGAGTTTGTGACAGTGCCACCGTCTCGATCAGATCCTGACGGTGAAGGTCGAGAATGTCAGCGTCTGCATTTTGGTTGGTGATAAACACCAGAAGGGAAAGGCGAAGGTTTCGGAACATTCCTCCGGGGCCATTGAAGCCAATATCAGTAGCAGTGTGGATTAGGTTTCGGTCTGCATCGTTCATGGTTAATCTCCTTTCAAGAGACGCTAGAGGACAATAAGGTGCAACCGTTGAAGCCTGTACGATCCACTGAAATGTCTACCACTGACAGGGAGTCGAACATTACATCGGTCCCCGTTGAGTCCTGTGTCCTAACAAATCCCTCCTTGATGAGGTTTCCGGAGGGACAGCACGCAGATAGGCAGCACTTGTTCTTGTAGGCAAACGCAATGTCACTCTCACAGGAATGAAACAGGAAAGCCTCAAGAGCATCCTCTACAAAGAAGAGGACAGCAGTATCACAGGTTCCATCATTCGGTACAGAAACATTACATTCAAGTATAGCGATAGAACTGCCAGCCTTGATCTGGATCAGGACTTCTTTTCTTTCCCATTTGATGTCTTGCATTGTTTTCTCCTTTCAAAGAGTTATCAAAGTATACCACGATTAACTAAACCGTGCAACTCTATTCAAAATGGAAGTCGGTAATATTTCCCGAGAAGGACTCTCCTTGCTCAGTATCGAACGCTAGACCGGGATACCCTGGGATAGGACCATTAATGTCGTCCACCATAGTGATAGAGGTAATAGTTGCCTGACCAAGGAAGCGTTTTCCGGATACCCCTGCGACCCTAAAGGCGGCAATCGTATTGCGGTCGAGACCAATGGCCCGACTCACAGCAGCGTCGAGGATGTCCCATGCTGCATCGACTCTGGCCACAGCATCAGCACCGTGCCCCTCGCTTACTCCTTGCACAGCCCTATCAACTCCGACTCCAGAGGTGTCGATCCCCAACTCAGAGCAGATCTCTTCGAGTGTGTCCCCACGGCTATTTTCCCGTTTTGCTGCCGATTTGACCCATTGTGCTTCTGTCATGTTACACCCCCTCATTTCTGATGTCTGGAGCAGATCCGGAGGTTTCGGCCTGACGGTCTATCTCCCGATCAGCCTCCTTGCGGAGACGGATATCCTCAGTTTGGGTGTTGAGTTCCGTCAGAACCTCATGAACATTCTTGACTTGCTTCATCGTATCTCCTTTACTTGAGTTATATAAATATACCATATCCCCCAGGATCGTGCAACATTCTGAGCAAGAAACTTTGAAACAGGTAACAGTACCCGGCAATAATGCCCGACCCCATTTTATGTTGGAGTGTAGTCAACAGAATGCCATGTGATAGCCCTAGCATCCACTGTGACCCTCCCCACCTCTACCCCCCTAACCAACTGGCTCTCTATAGAAAAGCACGACACAGAGCCACACAGGAGCTGGAAATAATTGCAGGCAAAATTTACCGACTAAACCGCCCGGAAGTGCTATCATAAGCTAAGTAATATCACCCGGCAATTTTTACCTATTTCTACGCCCGGATGCCCATGTCTGAATAGTTGTACATATTTTTGAGATTATCTCGTATAATAAGTTAATGCGTCGCAGGATGATTACCTCGGCGTATCCCAAACTCCTCTTTTGACCAGTGTGCGGTCACACGATCAGACACTGTGATGCTAGAACCTGCTCTTCACGGGGCAGGTTTTTTTTATGCTCAAATGTATCTCATACCTTAAAGTATAAACATCTGCAGGTTCCGTGCTATCTATCTACAAAAGATTGATTCTAGCGTAATGGTTATGCAGAGGAGTAATCTATTGTCGATAGCGACATGATGTCATGAGTAGGTCCATCTACCTAAGTGTATCTGTATCCAGAAGGGTTAACAACATGAGTATAGACTACAAGAGGTTAAGGGGAGACCTGATACACAATAAACCCCTAGATCATTACAATCTAAAGGCTGTTCTCCCAGGTGAGTTATGTGATAAGAGCCTGAAGATATTTTTCGAGCTTTGTAAAGATCTTAGACTATGGGATAAAGCCCTTGATGCTGGTAGACTGTTGGACAAGATCACTCAGCCCAGGAGGGGGAACCTTGTGGATGAAGGGGGAGGATACTTTGTCCAGAGAGCGGCGAGGATCGACAAAGCGTCAAGGGGTATCCTATAGGCACAGGGTCAGGATGGTCATCACGATTGTCCCGCACATCACACCGCCCAGGACAAGGAAGAGCCTGACGCCTTTAGTGTTGTCTCTCATACTACAGCCAATCCGGCAAAGGTCCAGGGGAGAAGGAAAAAACAGACCCTCATCAGGATCTTCTCGGCAAGGGTAAACTTTAGGTAGATGGGTTCCATCATTTTAATGCATCCAACCATGCCAGTGCTACCAGGATGGTAAGCCCCAGGGTAATGAATCCCCAGACAACCTCCTCAGTGGTTGCTCTCTTAAGTCTCGGCATCGTTTCTCTCCTTTGTTTAAAGTTGGGACCATGTACCGATTCATGCGGAGTCCAAAGCCCGGTCTACTTCATCAACTGAAGCATATAGAAGTATAGCACGCTATCCAGAACCGTGCAAACTGAAAATGGAGGGGTCGGCAATTACTCCCAAGGCATGCACCCGCCATTATTTTGAAAATCCGCTAACCCGTCACACTGGGCTACCATGTCGCATGATGGGCATCCGCAGTCATTTTCACCGTTGCACTCCGCCGTGTTAGGCCAAAAGTACCTATTATTCAAATAGTGCATATTGCTGTCGATCTTGTCACTCATGACTTCAACCCCTTACGCTCTACGATCTTACAATCGTGGCGATTGTTCTGCTGGCGGTACTCTCTTGCCTCCCCCATAGACATGAAGGGTCCAGTGGTCTTCGGCTCGATGGTTCCGGTTGTTCGCACCAAGAAGTAACTGTTCATTGCGATTCTCCAATCATAAAGAAGTATATCACAGAGTCAGGTATCGTGCAACATGTCCAGATGCTGGTCGGTAAATATTGCCGAGTCTTACGCCCGGATGTCCAGCCCTTGGACAGTAAAAAAGCCCCGTCCCCGTAGGGAAGAGGCTCAGGAAAAGTGCCGTTTCTTAGTGACCCTTACTCGGGAATTTATACCTCTCAGGCTGGAGTCGGGTACTCTTCCCACGGTTCGAGTGCTTCGAGGTCAGCGGCTGGAATCAGTTCTGTGAGAAACTCACCTAACCAACGGCTCCCGAAGTAAAAGTTGCAGTCCAGGTCTAGACATGTCAGGTGTACGCTGTAGTAGTCCTGATCGACCCTGTGAACCGTCAGGACTCCCCTTGTGACTTCCTCCTCATAATCACGGGCCGACACGCTCAGCCGGACGCTCACGGCTTCCTGTAGGAACTCAGTACCTGAAGTGGTACAAGCCTCGTCAGCAGTCGGCAAGCATAGAATGTTCCCGTCCATGATTTTTGTTCCGAGGTCGTTTGTCATGGTGATCTCACTCATTTTGTCTCTCCTTTTCATATATAAGAATATCACGCTTTACCGATTCGTGCAACTTATCGACTAAAGAAAATCAGACCCCCGGCAAATGAACCCGGCAAATATTACCTATTTCTACGCCCGGATGTCCAGAGTTTGACACCCTGAACATCTCTTACTTTTGAGGTTAGGCCAGCAGATCTTCGATCTCGTTGGCCACGAAGCGGTAAATGGCACACCCGGACATGACGAGATTGTTCGGCAGGATATTGCAAACACCTTCAGTGCAATCGGCTGCCGTTTGAGACTTATCACTGAAACTGATAGTGTCCTCGCACGGTAGCCCTACGAAGTCCACATTGTAGGTGATTGGTGACTCACCGATAAGGCAGTTCTTGCCATTGATCTTGCACGGCATTGTCGGGTTGGTGTTGTCGTTCATTTGTTCTCTCCTTTTCATATATAAGTATATCTCATGGAATGATATCGTGCAACTTTTCAACTAAAGAAAATGAGACACTAGGCAATGCTACCCGGCAATAATTACCGAGTTGAACGCCCGGGGGTGGGCGTTCGGCTATCTCTTTCTGGGGATGTCAGGGGGGAAGTTTGCAGCATCTTGGATGCACTCGATATCCCTGATATGTTTTGAGATGATTTTAGCAGCCGCCAGAATTAGCCCATTGTTTGGGCCTTTTATTTCATTCCTCAGGCTTGCGATAACCTTAATGACTTCCTCACTTGCTACATCCTCATTACTCCATCGGATGAAGCCCATCTTGATATCATGAGCCAGGTCGCACAACTCGTCACGATTCAGGAAATTATCATTTGACATCTTTGCTCTCTTTCATAACTAAATATACCACGACTTCCCGATTTGTGCCACTTTTCAACTAAAGAAAATGAAGCACCCGGAAAGCCTTGCAGGCAACAATTACCGACTTAACCGCCCGGAAGTCTTCCCGATTTTCTTCCCGATTCTTTGAAAACAACCCTTCTAAACGCCCGGAAGTAAAAAACACCCGGCAATAATTACCGACTTAACGGCCCGGATGTACAGAAAATAGACAGTAAACATTGCCGACTCTGGATACTCCCTACTCAGAAAAAAACCGCCCAAAGCTTTTACACCCTGGGCGGCTGATAATACTCACCGAAACCGTCAACTCTACAGGACGGAATCCCGTAGGTTGGCGGTAACTTTTGCCACTCTCTGGCGGACCCATTCTCGGGACTTTCCTACCTTGTCCCCTATCTCAGAGTTAGTCAGTCCGTTGACAATCGAGTCCAAGAGGATCATGCGATCCTGACCCCCCAATGAACTCAGCAACTCCTCAACTCCAAGAGACTCACCCTCGGGACTTGCGGCAGGATCATAATCTTCCGCAATGGTGCCGACTTCAACCCTGACCCCGGCGGTCTGAGCATGTTCTGGAACATGAATCACATTTTGATTCTTTAGGGACCGGCGGACCGCTTGAGTTATCCACAGACCCAAGAATGTAGACAAGGCACTTCTTTCCGAATCGTACACTCCATTTACAACTTTTTTTGCAGCCGTCAGGAGACCGATATTTCCCTCACAGACGCAATCATCAAAATTTGCCGACTTCACACCGAAACGACTTACTATAGTTACGACGAGTCCGAGATTGTCTTCCACGATCTGAGCAACGGTGCCATGCTTCAGGTTCTGGTCAGTCATGTTGTCCACCTTTCAAGGGTGTTGCATTGTTGTATCTAATAGACTATAAGCAAGTAGCGTGCCGGGGTGAACCAGAATGCAAATATTTCTAAAGTGCCACAGGATGGCAGTATTCTCCGATCTGAGCAAGTGGCCTATTGAAAAACCGTGCCAGCACGCCGATTTATTTTTTACCCGGTAACGACACCCGGCAACAGGTGAATACCCGGAAAATATTGCCGATTCTCCCGAGCCGATAACATTGCCCGTAGCAACTATCATGCCAATCAACATCTTAGACGGTAAAATGACCCGGCAAATATTACCGAGTTCTTCGCCCGGAAGTGTCAGGAAAGTGTAAACATTCTGGTCGGTAAAAAATGCCGAGTTGTACGCCCGGAAGTGAAAAAATGCCCAAGGTTTTGACACCCTGGGCACCCGGTATTTATTTCCTAGACGAACTTCACAGTGTCCATTGTTTGGACTGTGACCAGAACGGCTTCCTGATTGCATACATTCTTTACATGTTGAGCGAGTCCTTCCAAGATCGGCAAAACATTCCGGTTATCGGTCAAACTGGTGAAGACGGTAACATCTTCCGACACGATATTGCCCTGACTATCTACCCAGGAACCATTGCCGGATGTGGCGGTGCAACCACCAAACCACTCTGACAGGTTCTTGGCCACTACTCTCTTCACGATTTCCAGATCTTCCACTGGCTCGCCGTTCTGTTGCTTAGTCGGTACGGTAATGGTTGCTTTAAACATGTTTGCTCTCCTGTCTCTTGAGTAAGTGACCCTTAACTATTTAAATATACCACATTGTCAGATATCCGTCCACTGATATGACCCCTATTTTCAACATTTCTTTTAACCCGGTAATAGTTACCATCGGGAACAGTATTTGCGGTGTAGCAAGTATCATGCCCAGCACCATAATGGGTCGGTAACAATGCCCGAGCGTGATTTTGTCATGTGGTCCAGCCTAGTTTTCTATTGCAACACCCCTAGACCGATTGTAGTCGATTTTGACCCCTAGCCTACAACCTACTATACACGGGTCAGATATGCTAACACAGAGCCACACAGAAGCTCGGCAATATCACCCGGCAAAAATTACCTAGTTTTACGCCCGGAAGTGAAGCCTAGATCCAAACTATTCCCCACCCGGTAAAAATTACCGACCTCTACGCCCGGATATAAAAAATGCCCAAGGTTTTTACACCCTGGGCATTCTGTCCTAGTGGTAGAATCTGCTGACAATGTTCCGCTTCCAGTAGATCCCCGACTGGATGCCTGTCTCCGTCAGGGGTCCGGTCTTGGGGTATCCCGCCCCTGACGAGATCACCACTCCATTGATGGCAGTGGTATGCCTTACACCGCTGTCGGTGTACCTGACCTGACTGTACGAAACATTACCGTGAATGGTTTCCTCGACTGTGATTGTCGTGTCGCCATTCTGACGGTCGTTCGTGTTGGTGATGGTCGTGTTGTCCATGATGTCTCTCCTATTCTCTTGGGTTGCGTTACAGTATACATATAGCAACTAGCGTGCCACAGTGAACCAGAATCGACATATTTCTAAAGTGCCACAGGATGACAGTATCAGCCAATATGAAGACAGAACCCCCTGGCAAGTACCGTGCCCAAGGTCGAAAATAGTTATAGCAGGCAATAATACCCGGCCATCCCTTACTGACCCGGTAAAAATTACCGACCTTTACGCCCGGATGCAAAAGATGCCCAACCCTTTTACAGGCTAGGCATCTCGGCGATCTGGGTTATTCTCCCCCATTCTCGTCGATTTGATCCTGGAGACACTCGATGCATGCTCCTGATTTTTGTGCTTCGCACTCCTCGCACCCGTCTACCCTGACTCCTGTGAAATCGTTGGACATGGTAGTAACTCGCTTTCAGTAAGAGTCCCTTATTGAACTCATATAAGTATACCCTATGATCGTGATCCCGTCCACTGATCTGGGCACTATTCTCAAAGTATCTTGGGAGTCGGCAATATTTACCGGCTGAACGCCCGGATGCCGTGTGTCGCTGGTATACGGTACAGAACCAATTGGTTACACGGTACCCCTATGATACTGTCACAATCGAACCTGTAGGCTCTCATGGCATTGTGATGATGTCAGTATAACAAAAAAGGCACTCGGCAATATTTACCGCCTTCTACGCCCGGATGTCAGAAGATGCCCACATCGTGGACACCCTCTGACTCCTGGGCTATCGTTTGATCTTATGGTTTACCTCACCGATCTTCACCGTCTGACTGAGAAGGCAAAGGGTCGCAGGAAAGTCCACGGTACTCCCGTCACTGAGGTGACGGACCACTGTAACGGGTTGCGGGCTGAACTGAATCCACTGAGGTGCTGGCACCAGTTCCAGTCTGTGATTGTTGATCGAATGCTTTGGCATTGATTTCCTCTCTTTCATATTTAAATATACCACATGGACCTAGATCGTGCAACCCGATGAGCAAAGTATTTCATCCACCCGGCAATACTTACCGGCTGCTCGCCCGGATGCCGTCTGTCGTCCTATATCACGCCACATCCTATAGGTTATGGGGGTACAGGTGTAGGCTGTTAGCGTCGATGCTGTGGCCCCTGGTGACATCCTGACCATGCCAGTGTAACATAAATCATGGTCGGCAATATTTACCTAGTCTTCTCGCCCGTATGTAAAGATTCTGGACATAAGTAAAGCCCCGAGGTGATTAACCCCGGGGCAAGTGTCCATATTGTGGGCGATCTAGAACCCACCGTCATTCTGGATGTCGGTACTTTCTACCGCCTGGTGGTCGATCTCACGGTCAGCCTCCTTGCGAAGACGGATCCCCTCGGTGATCTTGTTCAACTCGGTCAACACCTCGTGGATATTCTTTACTTGCTTCATTCTGTCGCTCCTTCGCTTGAGTAAGTGATCCTTTAACTATATAAGTATACCGTGATATCGTGATAGCGTCCACCGAGATATCAGAATGCGGCAAGATTGCCCTGCTCACAATGGTAGTATTGGCCTATCTACGGCATTCTAGAATACCTTGAGAATAGCAAAGTAAATAGAAACTGTCCACTATCTGGATACCCTAATCCAAAGCTGCCCAATAAGACCCGGCAAAAATTACCTACTTTTACGCCCGGAAGCATTAGAAAAAAATGCCCAGGGCTTTGACACCCTAGGCACCCTGAAAGTATTGTAATGAGCCGGGAAGTATTACCGGCCAAGTTTGATCTGAGCCAACTGTTTCACAGCGGCGATCCTAGTGGTAGCAAGATCGGCGATCCTGCTATCATTCTGTCCCCGAGCATTGTCTTGTGCCAGCAGTGCCGCTTCCCGGATACAGCGGGTGATTCTGTTGCTCACTTGGGTTCTGGTCATGTTCTTCTCCTCAGTAAGATCATGATTAACCTTACAAATAAGTATAACATGGCAATAGCAAACACGCCACAAGCTCGGTAATATCTCCATGCTCACAATGGTAGCACAAGGCTATTTGAGCCATTCTGGATATCTTCATATTATCATATAGTGTCCACATCATAGACAATGAGAGGAGTACCCCACCCTGGTAGGTATGACGACAGCCGATAAGATAGGGGGGAGGGTTGTGTCAATAAAGTGGACAGTAAAACCGTGTAGAGGGGCCGGGTGCAATATAATGGATATTTGGGGTAGCTGGTATGTTAAAGTAGAAAGGGTAGGGGGAGGGTTGGAAACCTGTTTTAAGGATCGGTAGTTGGGGTAGAAGTAAATCCCATTTTTGTCGGGGGTGCTTTTTTCGATGCCTTCTTGCACAGCAGTTCATCTGTCCCTCCCCAATCTCTCCATAGACAGATGCTAGGGAAACCCTAGAACCCAGCCCCATTTGACGCATATACATGCACTTGGACCTCGGCGAATTGTTTTACTATTCATCGATGGTGCAGAATAGTGCTATTAATGTTCATAGTCCGTCCAATTTCGTCAAGTTCCGGGGAGAAGTAACTTGGAAGATCGCAATTTCACAGTATCAGTCACACAATGCTCCACATGTGGCACACTCTCTGTACACTGGGGACGTGAGCTCGATGATGCCTGCGAACTATGCTCTGAAACAGCCATTTTGATCAATAACTTCCTAGATCCGCAGTTTCCGATGGAAGCTGAGCACTTTCCGATGGACAGCCTAGGTAATCTTGACCCAGACTCCCAGAGAGGTCTCCGACAAGATGAGATGGACTACTACTCAGGCAACGGTGAGTTCACAGGTGGCCTAAATGACCTATTGAACGCTCTTGACCGGACAGCTGAGCGATCCAAGAGTACTCTCTCCTATATCGAGTCCATTGCCAATAGGGAACTAGATGAACTTAATGATATGGTCCCGCTTCTTAATTCAGTAAGACGCTCAGTCGCCGCTAATTGGATATCACTACAGATGGCACTAGCAGACGTCAACGTCTTCCTTGAGACCCCTGAAGACCATTGGAGATGGGAGAGGAAACTAGAGATCCATAGGGATAATGTCATGGTACCACTAAACAACCTGAACTCCTACATAGGTGAGTGTAAGGACATCGGCATTGATATCGTTGACTGCTCGGAGCCTCTTTTCTGTGCTCTAGCCAAACTACCAGAATACTACTTTATCGGTAAAGAGGACATCGAGGACAAGCATGCCCTATTCTACTATGACGCAACAGCCGACGCATTCAACTCCTATGGTACGATAGACTCTAATCACGCATATAGAAGTCTAATAGATAGGGACTAAGACCTCCCGTCTCTCAAAAATCACAAAACAGTGCCAGTTTGAGCTTTTTAATCACCTAGGTTCTAGGTAATACAAGAAACTTAGCATCCGTGCCAACGGAAAACTAATAATACCTGAAAGGTCTTCTAGATAGGATGTATTAGTTATTTAAGGTATTGATCGCTCTATTCTGCCCCACCCTAGCCATAAAGTTCTTAAATTAGTGTCGCCCACTGCTATTATGGTTTGAATACAATAACCCCGAAAGGTTAACAATATGAAGACAGCCCTAATTACCGGACTTACCGGCATGGATGGCGCAAATCTTGCCAAGTTACTTCTTGACAAGGGATATAAGGTAGTTGGGATGGAGAGACGGATCTCTACACCCAATCATTGGCGACTAGATGAGCTAGAAATTTCAGATCATGTTAATTTAGTCATCGAATC
>Ga0233412_10000158_pt1 | contig 38984 bp, 57 predicted proteins | sample Na_anoxic_4_MG_FD_180667 | JGI IMG/M metagenome (GOLD analysis project Ga0233412, IMG submission 180667) | Seawater microbial communities from Saanich Inlet, British Columbia, Canada - Na_anoxic_4_MG | ecosystem: Environmental > Aquatic > Marine > Inlet | place: Canada: British Columbia... | reverse complement strand
TATTAAAACTTCTTTACTTCATCATCCAGTCCAAAATCAATAATATTCTTTTGTATCATCACTAGTAGCTGTTTGATCTCTTCATTTTAGTAATAAATAAAACCAATCATAATGTCTAGCCTCAGCTACAAAGGAACTTCATTTATTTCTTTCTATCAAAATTGTACCTACAAAATATTTTCATTTATATTTTAAACTCAAAATCTGATCCATTGCCTCAGCTAATTGAAAGTCCTCTACTCTTTTTTTATAAGTAATTAAAATTTTTCATGATCTATTCATTCAACTAATTACAGAGTAATCTCATGATTTTCATCATTCAGCAGTATCAATACCAAAAACCATTCAATCCTCAGGTGTTCCAAAAATTTTAAAATCTCAAACCTCATATTCAGGTTTATTTAATTTAAAATCTAAAGATAAATCAAATACTTGTGTTCAACTCGCTACAAAGGCAGTATCAATACTATCAGGATTCTCTTGATCAAATTTTTTATTTCAATCTTCTCACATTGCCATAGCATCATCAATTTGAGTTCTTCTCCAATAAATTTGTTCATCATCTAAATCATATAATGTTTTTATTTGTTTTTCTTTTTCACTATAATTTATTCTATACTTCAATTCTCATTTATCTATTTCTTTATCATTTAATCAATATCAATATGGTATTTTAGATCTATTCCTTTCTTCTATATACCAAGGATAAAAAAGCAGCTTATAAGTTCATTCTCATGCTCTAGCTTTCATGGTCAAATTATAAAAAGGATCTCATACTCAATTTGCAGTAGATTCAATTGTAATTTTCGCTTTTCTCAGAGGATTTACAGCTAAAAGTAAACTAGCTTGTTTTGCAAATTCTCTCCAGGCTAACTCAGTAATATGTATTCTAGTTGGTGTTTCTCATCTAGTATCTAAAGTTACAGCTAATCTGTTATTCGTTTTTCTAATAAAAAGCTCATTTGCATTATCAGAATCCATCGGTGGTATAAAAGTTCTAAATTCAGGATCTATATTATCCAGGGCAAATCTAATTTTCTTAAATAAACTCGTTAATAATTTTCTCTCATGGGCGATAATTACATTATAAATATTTTTTCATCCCCATAAAAATTCATCTAGAAGCAATAAAGTAAATAAAGTAGATACTCAACCTTGCCTATATTTCAAAATAATATGCCTTATATATCAGTCATCTTCATTTTTTATAGCAGCAATAATTTTTCTTTGTATAAAATTCGGTTTAAATTTTATTTTATTTCAGTCTTCATCTACTATATAATAAAGATTCGCTATTCTCCGATTAAAATCTCATAGTTTTTCTATAATAAATTTCTGTTTTTCTGTTAATAATTTTGTCATGTTTCAAAAAATTTAAAAAAATATTTTTTTCTTTTGCTTAAAAAATTACCTAAAATTTTTTATATTATATTTATTTTAGGGGGGGTAGCAACCAAAAAGTGTATTTATATCAAAAATGTATATGTGGGGGTGGTGGAAGTGCGAAGAGTGTCTGAGATCCCTTTTCCTCACAGAGATGGAGGAGGGATAAAAAAGCTCGATTTTTTGTAAAAAAAGGCTCATTTTAGAGGTTAAAAAAATATATCTCAGAATCAGAACTTTATATATTTTATAGATTTTAAAGCCCTTTTGATTTTTTTAATAGTTCCCTTAATACATAATAAGGGAACAACTAGAAAGGTTAGTAATTGAGTATTAAAGCCAAACTTGACACAAGCTAAAATAAAACAATAAAAAAACTAATTGTAAATAGTGATAATAAAAGCTATATTTAAGTACTTAAAGTTAGCTACACAAAGCCATTACTTAACTATCATGTATAAATTATTTATACAGTTATTCTACATAATAATAAAATGTTGTATAATATAGTTTATAATCTTATTAAAACCATCTGAAATAATATTTTTATCTTTATTTTATCCCTTAAAATAGCTAAAAAGTCTTTCTATTGTTCAAGTTTTGTATACAAAAGACTTATAAATCATAGATTTTATTGTTTATTTTACTATTTTTGATTTAAAAAGGTTTTTATTTTATTTATTTATTAAAAAAAGTTTTGCTTTATTACTGCTAAAAACTAAAGACTTTTGATTTTACTTATAAAAAAAGTTTTGACTTCTTTTGTTTTCTCCTTAAAGTCCTGATTATCAAATAGCAAAAGAAGAGATAATTTATAGTTTACTTTTTATTTATAAGATAGATTCATTTTATAAGTAAAAAGGAGGCTAAAAACTCCAGTATTTTATTATTTTATTATTATATATTATGGCAAGATTTACAAAGGCAAGTTTAAAAAGTTTTATAAGAAAGAATCAAGAAAGTTTATATATATTACAAAAAACAAGTTTTAACTGAATGACTGACGGAGTAGATGAAACAGGAAAAAAGGATTATAGAAAAATAGAACCATCTGAAATAGATTTTAATAAACAATATAATTATTGAATTGATGGGCTTTGGATGGTATGAGGTTCTAGAAATACTTTTGAGCTTATAAATGATAAAACTATTGAAATTTATAATTGTTGTTGAAAAGCTCTATTAAAAACTATTTAATTATTGTTAGATTTACTAAAGTAAAACTTAGTGAATCTAAAGAGTAATTAAAAACACTCTAATATTTTATTATTTATTTACATATTATGGCAAAAATGACACAAAAAGAATATAATAGTATTCATCCTGATTTTAAAGGACTTTGAAAAGATGGAATTTATAGAGTATTAAAACTAGAAAACTGAGCTACTGTATCAAGTCCAGTAGTACTAATTTAAATTTTGCTAGATTTACTAAGATAAAACTTAGTGAATCTATGGAGAAATTAAAAAAACTCTGTATTTTATTATTTTAATATAGCATTATGACAAAGCAAGAAACAATATATTTTTTAGATAATCTGAAAAAAGAATATTTAAAAATAGATGTAGCTCAAAAAATTTATGATAAGGAAATTGATGAAAAATTAAAAGTTTATAGGATGGAAAATAATTTAAATTATGATTATATACCGAATGAAACAGAACGGCAAAAAAACATTTGAGATAATATATACCCTAAATGGTATATAACATGAGATTCAAGAAAAAAAGAGATATTTAATACAGTTATTAAAAATTTAGAATCATTAACAAGTGTAAAATTAGAAAGTTACAAACACTTTAGAATGTTTAGTGGTTGGTTAGAAATGCCATTTTGTAAATAAAATTAATTATTGTTAGATTTACTAAGATAAAACTTAGTGAATCTATGGAGTAATTAAAAATTAACTCTGTATTTTATTATTTTATTATTATATATTATGAGTACTTTTATAAAGCAAGATTTTGATTTTTGAAAATATAAAGCATTCTTTTGTTTCTGAGATGAACAATTTGAAAAGGCAAAAAAAGAAAATTGAATTAATGACAAAGAAAAATTAGTTAATTTAGGTGCTTGATTAGTTTCTTTAAAATCTAATTATAAAGAAATGTTGAAAGCCTTTAGTTTACATAATGAAACAGAAAAAGAAAGAAGAATAAAAGAGGATGGAATTGAAAATATTATAAAATATGAATTAGCAAATTATGAATCATATTATACATGAGATATAACGGATGCAATGGAGGCATTAAAAGAATATTGAGTTAGTGAATCAGAAGTTAAAAAAGTTTTTAAAGAGCAATTACAATATAATTAATTATTGTTAGATTTACTAAAATAAAATTTAGTGAATCTATGGAGTAATTAAAAAACTCTAGTATTTTATTTATTTTATTATAGCATTATGACAAAAGAACAAAAGGGCTTTATTAGGGGAGTTTTAGAAGAAATAAACGATAAAAGATTTGATTATTGTATTGTTTGTGAATCAGAAGAAGAAAGAGAGCAAGAATCTAGCGAATTAGATTTAAAAGATTTAATATATACAGCTAAAGAAGTATATGAAGAATGGATTGATACAGATGATAAGGATGATGATTTTTTATTTTGACAATATTATTCTTTAAAAGAATTAAATTTAATTTAATAATTATAAAACTATGTTTAAAATTATAAGAGTCTTAAAGACTAAAAACAAAGAATTAGTATCATTTGAAAATATGGAGGCTTTAAAATGATATATGAAAAAAGAGTTCTGAAATTATGAATTATTAAAGCCATATATTAGAACTAATTTTGAAATAATCCAAACTGTAAAAAAGTGAGATTATAGAGTAAAAGAAACCTATAAAAATATTATAGTTAGTCCTAGCGATGATTTATTTATATATCTAACTGCTTAAACCATGTTTAGTATACAATTTTTAGAATTTATTATATTTATAATATGAATCTATTTTACTTTAAAGCCTTTATTTGAAGTAAAAAAAGATAAAACTATCATGAATAAAATTTAAATTTTGCTAGATTTACTAATATAATATTAGTGAATCTAAGGAGAATTTGAAAACCTCCAGTATTTTATTATTAATTTTATTATTATGTTATTAGAATGAATGACTAAAAAAAATATTATTGAAAATCAGGCTGAATTTTTAAATTCAATGATAGGTTATAAGGAAAATGATTTAAAATCAATCAAGGAGGATGTATGGAATGATTTATATATAAAATATTGAAAATTAGTTCCTAGTAGAAGTTATATAAATAAAATTATAAACGAATTTATATTTTAAATTAATAAAATTAAACTATGTTATTTGAAAAAGAAAAACAAATTATTGATATAAGAATATCAAGAGAAACTAAAAAAAGTGAGTTATGACTTGCTATATATGAATCATGAGAAGAATTAAAAATTGCATGATTAGAAAAAATAAAAACTACTTTAGAAAGAATTGCATTTTTAGAAGAAAAAGGATTTAGAATCTATTGTTAAATTTTGCTAGATTTACTAATATAAAATTAGTGAATCTATGGAGAATTTAAAAAACTCCAGTATTTTATATTTATAATATTATATTATTATGAAAAATTTTAAAAAGTTGGCTAATGAATTATATTGAGAAGTTCAAATTGTAAAAGATAATGAATGAAATAATGTAATTGTTTTTTGAGATGTAGAAGAGTTTAAAAGAGTAGAAAAAGAAGTACAGGAACTATATAATAATTGAATAGAAGAGGAGCAAGATATATTTTATCAATTAATAGAAGATAGAATATCAGAAAGAGTATGATTTTTAATTTAATTATTTTTTATATATGAAATATCCTAAATTTTGACCTAGTAAGAATTATAAAAATTCTTGAAAAATGTTTGCATGAATCTGAAATAATACAGAAACTAAAAAAAATATAAGTAAAAAGAAAATATGTACATGATGTAGAAACGATGTAATATTTTGTGAATGTAGTTATTAAAATAAACTCACTATTAACTTAGTGAGCTTATTTTTATTTTTTAAATTAAATATCATGATATTTGAAATATTTTGAAAGTGAATATATATAAAACATAGAGAAGAAAATTGAAAGAATCTGAAATTAACTATTACAGAAGATATAAAAACAAGTATTTATTCATCCATACAAGAGCGACTAACTGAGTGAGCTATATGTAATGACCAAAACCATGTTGTTTGATGGTGGAGTACTAAAAACATATATAAAAATCCCCTACTAATTAAGTAAGGGATTTTTTTTATTCTTTAATAACTTTAGCAACTTCAACTTCTCATTCTCAGATCTGTTTAACTCATTCAGCCTTTTTTAATATTGCCTCATATATATCATCAACTCAGTGAGCTACATTTTCTGTAGACTGACCTGTGAGCAATCTATTTTGTTTAAATACATCATCTACAATACCTGAAAGAGCTTTTAAGTCCTGCATTTTAAATACTGGTAACTGTTCTATCTCTCTAAGTAATCTTTTATGTCATAGATTCATTATTTCCTCAGTCATTTCAATGAACTCTTTTTGTTTATCTGAATTAGACATAGTTATTCAATAATTATTAATATTAGCAATAAGTCTTTGACTAGCTCATGTAAGTTGCATGAGTTCTTTATTAGTTATTTTAGGATTATTTAATTTAGCCATCATAGTTCTATAATCTGTATTCAGTTTATATCACTCTAATTTTTGTAATTGTTCCCATTCTGACCTGGTATATTTTTTTTCATCCTTTTCACTAGATTCTAATTTATTTTCTCAATCTAATAATTCATTTAATTCTTTTTCATTTTCTAATAATACAGGTACTCTATTTATCCATTCACTAATACTAGATTTAGCTTTATATATACCAAACATTTCATCAAAGACTTTGTGAAGTGCTAAATCTTGATATATAGGTAATTGCTTTTTAGCTCTATATGCTTTTAATACCTTAAAATAATCTCAACTAGTTTTGTGATTCATGCTTTTAGCAAAAACTTTTTGAGATTCTAAGAGTTGTCAATAAAAATATTCTGATCATTCTAACATAAATAATGTTATTTAGTTATAATATATTGTATTCTAAGTATAGCACTTTCTACATCCTGTAATAATTGATAATGTTTATATCACTCTTTATCTAGTATTTTTTCAGCTCATTGATTTTTATGAGTAATAGCTTCATTTATTTCTAACTTTACTACTTCTATTATAGTTTGTATTTCTTCTTTTAAATCTAATAGTGTTTCTAAATCTTCATTAATCTCAGCCTCTATTGATTCTATTTTTAATTGGTTTATACTCATAATTTATTATTTAAAAATTAATATCTCAATTTTCTTTCAAAAAATCTATTCTATTATCAGGGTGTTCTAACATATATTTATCAAAATTACTCATATCTAAAGATACAAATACTTTTTTCTTAATATCCTCTACAAATCTATGTACAGGATATATATCATCCACTATTTCACTATTTCAGTTTTGTAATTTATTTAATTCAACTGAAAACATAACATCTTTTTGTATTCTATTTTTCATTATTTATAAGTTAATTAATTATTCCAAGGCATATTATCTTTATTTTTTTCATAAAATTCTCATAGCTTTCTTCATATAATAGTATCTATTTCTATTCTCATTTGTTTAGTTATAGTATCTCATCATTTTAAATTATACTTTTCTGATAATTCTGAATAAGAATCTCTATTAAACTGTAAATACATAGTATTTGTATGTACAATTCACTCAGTTCAATCTCTAATTTGTATAGTATCTAAATAATTAGATATAGTTTCTAATATTTCTTTTTTATTCATATTATTGGTAGTTATAATGATAATCTATAATTTGATCTATTTCTATTTTTATAACATCTCTTACTTCTTCTAAAGTTAAACTTTCTATATAATCTTCATCAAATTCTAATTCTACAAGTCATTCACTATCTTTTTCATATTGTATACTTTTATTCTTTACATTTAAATAAGTCATAATATTATTTTTTACAAAATCAAACCTCTACTATCTTATCATCAGCAATTCTTTTAAATTGATTCTTATAACAAGATATATTTAAATTAGCATTTTTTAATTGTTGTTGTTTTAGAATTATACTTTTTTCTATAGATTCAATAGTAGACCTTTCTAAACTTATCAACACTTTATAATATATAGTAGTATAGCTATCAGTCAAGTATAAAAATAATATTATTATTCAGAATAACACTATCCCCCATAGCTTTGTTAAGCTAAATAAACTATTTTTTAAAAAATCTAATAGCAGGGCAGGGAAGTGCATGAGTTTCAGAAAAAACATTTTAATTTTTAAAAAAAACATTTGTCTATCTAGATCTTTTTCTACTTTTTGTTTTTGTTTTATAACAGGTTCTTCATCCTCAGGAAAATAAGAATCTGTATCTATATATTCGTTCATATTTATTATTTATTTTTAAAATATTTATCAAAAATATTATTAGCCTCTCATCCAAGAGTTCTACCATTATTTTTTGCAGACTCTTCTAATTTTTTTTTGTTTAACTCAGATATTCTAAGCCATACTCTTTCTATTAATTTATTTTTTGTCATAGAATATTTACTTTATTATTTAATATTTCTTTAAATTTATTTTTTCATTCAACTCTTATTTTTTTTAATACTGGTGTTTTAAGTATTTGTTTTAATCATAATTCAGCTCTTTTTTTTGCTTCATATAAATTTAATGATCAATAAGATCTTCATATAAGTATTCATTTATGATAATATAAAAGTTGAAAGGCTTTATTTTTAATTAAAGTATTTCTTCAAACATAAATACTTATATCATCATATACAGCTTTATAACCTATACTGCCATCAAGTCTTGGATACTTTTCTTCACTAAAATTTAACATAATTGTTACTTAGTTAATAATAAAATACCTTTACAATATAACAATATTAATTATTATGTCAAATAGTTTTGACATAAACAGTATTTTAAATATACTAAAATTGTAAAAATATTTTTTATATGATGATTATGATTAGCATTGACCAAAAAAGAAAAGAGGACTTTGAAAAGATATGGGATAATAAACTAGAAAATAGCAAATATAACCTTATAGAATATGGGCTTTTTTCTAATAGACAAGTTCGTATCTGAAATACTGTGAAGTTAAAAACAGTAGAATGATCTTTTATAACTGGTAAAGTAGTTAAGAAACCATCATATATAGATAGATTCTGAAAAGCAAGATACAGAGGGTATATTGTATTACAGAATGAATCTAAAGACATTATAATAGCACATGTGGATAATGTTTTTAAGAAATAATATTTTTACTCCAGTATTTTATTACATAAACTGATTTTTTTTATGGATAAAACCGTTATTTTACATAAAAGAATATTGAAAAATTGAGAATTTTCAGTAGAAAGGATGGGGTTAGATTTACGGATTATGTGCTGAGTTGATGATCAGTTTTATTATTTTTATAAAAAGATAATAAAAAGAATTGAACAAAAACTCACTAAACATGAAGCTACTTTTGATAAATTTTGGAGCATGTATCCAAAAAAAGTTTGAAAAAAAGCAGCAGAAACTAAATTCATGTTATTAAAAGAGGATGTATTTGATAATCTTTTTACCTGATTAAAGCAATATTTAAAGCAATGGGATAATCGGATAAAAACAAATAATAAAGAGTTTATACCTGCACCTGCTGCATGGTTACATCAGGAAAGATGGACTGATGAAATAGATATTTGACAAGAGGCTAAAAGTTCTATAAATAGAGATAAAGCAAAAGCTATAGCACTTGCTAAAGATAAAAAAGAGGCTTTAGAAAAATTAGAATCTGATCAGATAAAGAAAAAAATACAAGATAAAATATTAGAATTAGAACAAAATGATCCTGGAAGACTTAAAAGGATGAAAGATAGTGTTGAAAAGGATATAAAAGAAAAAACTCCTAATACAGCATGAAAGTTTTATATTAATCTTGTTAATATCTGACTTAAAAAACTAATTAATGATACTTATTTTAATAATACATAATATATAATGAAAAAAAATAAACAGGTTATAATGGGGGAAAAAAAATATAAAAAAGAATTAAATAGAAAAAAGAAAGTAAAAGAAGATAAAAAAGCTAAGTTATCAGAACAACAAGTAGATACAGCTCTAGCTAATATAGAGATATTAGAGAATAGAAGAAGAGTAGCTTTAAATAAATACCTGGAGGATAATAATTTTATTAGAGTTGAACCATTAGCTGATCAAAAAAAGAATAGAAGTTTAGCAGTATTTTTACTAAAAAGAACTAGATATATTTTAGAAAAAGTAAATTTATCTCAAAAGATGACAGATACTTTACAAGATGAAATGGAAAAATTAACATGATTATATCAAATTACTGATGAAAAGACTAGAAAAAAATGACAAATATTTCAAATAAATTTTTTAGAAGACACTAATGATTTTAATATTGTTAAACTTATGGATGGTAAAGATATAAAACCTAAGAAAAAATAACATGTCAGTAATATATAAATGTAAAGAATGTTTAAAAGTTAATAAAAATATGTCAAAGATTTGTGAATTTTGTTTTTGACCTGTAGAAAAAACTTTTAGCAAAAAAGAAAAAAAAGAAAATAAAATGAATAAAGAGATGGCTATTAAATTTTTAAAATCTCAACAATATGTTACACAAAAATTCTGAAAAGATAAAAGGGTATATGAAAAATATAAAGATGTAATAGATCTTATTCAAAAATGAATCCCTGAGGAGAATCAAGATAGTTTATTTTAAATACTAATTTTTATAATATTATGTTTCCTGATGAAAAAGAATGGGATTTTAAAACATTTAAAATTTTAAAAAAAGAATATTGAGATCTAAAATGAATGTATATTTGAGAGGTTTCTTTTGAAAAATGAACTGAAAAATTTATATTACAACTTTCACAAAAAGAAGTTAATGAAATGTTTTGAGTTGTAAAAGAAAAAATACCAAAAATATTAAAAGGGATTATTCACAAATATAATGAAAATTTAAAAAAACCTAAAATTTTAAAAAATATAAAAAAATAAATGAAATTATCTTTACATGCACAACTAAGAGCTAAAGAAAGGGAAATAGATATTGATATATTAAAAGAATTTAAAAGACATTTTAATACTATTAGTTATAATATAAGAACTAAAACTTTTTTTGTTTTAGCTAAACAATATATGATATTATACCAGGACTGAGTAATAAAAACAATTTATAAAAGAGATAAATTAACTCATGATAGATTAGTTTATAAGAATCTTATGAAAATAAAAAGACATTTAAGACCTATATTAAAAAAATATATTCTATTATGAGAAGATTTAACCTTAAATGAATATAGAACATTAAAAAAATATTATATAACAATTTGAGATCATGAAGAATAAATATACTCCAAGTAAGACTACTATATTTATAGCATGATTTAAAAAGAAATATTGAGAGGATATAGAAAACTTTTTTTTAAATTGAGGATGTAAAATTTTTTCAGATATACTTGTAAAAAATTTCTGATGAAAACAATATCATTATCTATGACATTATATAACTGAAATAGAAAGTAGATACTGGGATATAACAGGAGAACTATACCCAAATAAAGATAACTTAGATTTACCATGATTTTGTCCTGATATGGAAAAAAGAATGTATAATTATTCAAATATAGTAGATCTAGTTATGTATGATTTATTAACTAACACCTTTAAAAATGAATAAAATAAAAGGATATGAAGACCTAATAGATTATTGTGAATCTAAAAAAACATTTATAACAAAGTATGAAGATTGAAAATGTTATTTAGATAATTGAGAAATTTTAGAATTTGATAAATAAAAAATGAATAAAAAAGAATTTAAAGAAGAGTTTAAATATACTCTAGAAAATATGTATAATATTATGGAGAAAAAAAATGCTGATTATGCAAAAACTGATCCATTTTGAAATTTTAAATTAGTAGAATCATTATGAATTACTACTGTAGAAAAGGGTATATTAGTTAGAATGGCTGATAAAATGAGTAGAATCAGTACTTTAATAGACCAGGAGGCACAAGTTAAGGATGAGGCTATAGAAGATACCTTACAAGATTTAGCTAACTATTCTATAATATTAAAATTGTATTTAGAAAGTAATAAAACTTGTGATCATCTAGATTCTCAAATTTGTGAAAATTGTAGATTTAAATAATAATTATAAAAACCATGAAAGCTAAAAAGAAACCAGTAGAAATAGAATTTTATCCTTGTCATATTGATTTTTTAGATCAAATTATGAAATGGAGTACTCGTGAAAGACCTATTAAAGTATTAAGTAAAAAACCTTTTGTACTAACTATAGAAACTTTAGAGGGTACATATAAAGCAAATGAATGAGATATGATCTTGAAATGAATTATATGAGAAGTATATCCATGTAAAACAGATATATTTTTAGATAGTTATAATGTTACTGATTGAAAATATTAATTATGAAAAATACACAAAAATTAGAACTTTACTTATATGTAATATGATTCATAATATTAATGTTTTATATATTTTATATTTGATTTAATAAATAATTATGAAATTAATTGAAAAAATTAAAAAGTTTTTATTCTGATCTACAAAAAAAATAAAACAGCCTTTATATAAAATAAAAGAGGAGAAAAAAAGAAATAGATCTAGAGCTAAAAGAAAAGCTAAAAAAAATACCAGGACTTAATCCTAGTATTTTTTTTATTCCCAAACATTTTCAGAATCATCTCCCCAAACATTTTCATCATCATTACCCCATATATCTTCATCATCTTCTCCCCATATTACACCACCTTTAGTAGTCTTTTTAGGTTTAAACTCTTTTCATATAACTCAAAATTGTTTTATGAATCATGGAGTTAATTGTTTTTTAAGATGAGCCCATCATTTAAAATCTCATTTTTCATATTCTCATTCTTTACTTGTAGAATAAATATCTCATTTACCTAATTCTTTTAAAGCAGTAAGAATATTTCATAATTTTCACATTATTCTAGGAACTGATAACCACATTTCTCAATCTACAGCAGATAATGGAGATGTAATTTCTTGCTTTAATCTTTTTCTAATATAAGAATCATCATCATCTAACCAATTACTTATCAATACATATAATGCTATAGGTATCATTGCACTTCTACCAAACATTTTAATATCTTCTTTTAAAGTTCATTCTGTTTTAGATCTTCATGTTGATAATCTTTTAATTAATTTACCATTAGTATATAATAATGGTATAGCCCAAGATCTATACATCATTACAGCTTTTCATAAAAAAGTATTTCAATATACAGAGTGAGTACCAGGTAAAGCATGTCAAGCTCATAGATCATTATAAATATCAGCTACTCTTTCATCAGATACTTTTCAACTTTCAAATTCTTTTTCTGTAAGTCTTCACAAGAAAGCAGTATTTAGTCAAGACTGTAAAGTTTGTCATAACATAGTATAAGCTAATTGTAAAGGTATCTCTAAAGGAGTTACATCAGGAGCATTTATTATTTCCTTTCATAAATTCCACATAGGATTTCTTCAAATTTGAGCCTCATGATCTTTAAGTATTTTTCTTCATTGATTACTAGCTTTTCTTTTAATTCAAGTTGCATATCCAGGTCATCATAAAACAATATAATTAGAAGCTATTACACCTCATGCAGAAGCACCTGCAGTTATTACATTATATCATAAATCTGTAAAAGATATCATGTTTTTTAATCATGTAAGAATTTTATCAGCTCATGTACCTTGTAAATCAGTAACACTAATTCATTTTTTATTATTGATCCATGAAGTAATAAATTTTGTAGCAGAACTATCAGCTAATATATCTCTATATAAAACAGTTTTTGGTATTATTTCATCAAGAGCTATTTTTTTATAAAATGTTTTTGTATATCAACTTACTATAGTTCATAAATTTTTTGTGTATTCTTTACCTCATTTTCTCTCTATACCATATCTAAAAAACTTTTCGTATCACAACACAGTATCTCTATCTCAAAGAGCTCAAAAATCAAATTTATGCTCCTCTTTAGATATAATTTGTTTTAATGCTGCTTTGAATCATTTATCTTTATATACCTCAGGTATACTTTGAGCCATGTGAGTAACATATTCATCTAAAAATTTATCTACTACTTTTCTTTTAGATAATTCTTTTTTAAAATTTATAAATAATTCTTGTACAAAATGAGCTAGATCTAAATTTTCCTGAGTTAATTTATTATCTAATATCATTTGAGCTTTTACTTCAACTTTAGCTTCTATATAATCTACTACAATATCATCAGTAGGTATAAGTTTTTCTTTAAAAGTTCTTGCTGTAGATTGTCTAGATTTATTTAATAATTCTCATAAAGTATCTTTTATTTCTAAAACTTTTTTAGCATTTTTAGTTCTTTCTGTAAGAAAAGACTTTACCATGAAAGCATATAGAGGATTCTTATCAGCTAGAGCAGTATCATAAGAGATCTTATCAGCCCATCATCATTCAATTAATTTAGGTTCAGTAACTTTTTCATGAGTTGTTTTATCCTTTTTAGATTTAAAACTAATATCTTTTACAGTTGTTTCAGTAAATGTTTTAAATTCTTTTTCAAGTTTAGTTAATTCTTTTTCTATATCTTTTAATTCAGATTCAAGTTCAGCTTTATTTTCAGGTTTATCAGCTAGATCTTTTTTAAGTTCTACTATATGTTCATTAGCTTCAACTATTCTAGCTTTATAAATTTTAGTTCATGCTTCTTTTTGAGTAATAGAAAATTCTTTTAGTCCTGGTAAGTCTTCAAACATTCAAACAATAGCTTCTCTTACAGTAAATATATCTCCATTTTCAATAACTTTAAATCTTTTCATTAAAGTAGTACTAAGAAAAGTATCTCATTGTTCAAATTTATCTATAATAGTTTTTAATTTTTCAAAATTTTTATAATCAAAATCTTCTAACTTTCTAGGTAATTCATATACTTCAAATATATTTTCTATATTAGTTAATTCTTTTTGCTTAATTAATTGTTCAACTTCAATTCTTTCAAATTTTCTTTCAGCTAATTCTCATGCTTCTTCTGATAACTTAAAAGCAAATTCCTTAAATTTATATTCATCAAATTTTAAATAATTTTTAGTTTTCAAAAGTTTATCAAATTCTCTATCAGTAAGCATATACTCTTTTTGAGTTTCTTTTATTATAGCATTTCTAGTAGAATAAGTATCTTTTAAAGCTGTAATTTTATCTCTTAATTTTTCTTTAACTTCTACAGATCAATCTCTTAATTTAACTAATCTATCTTTTAATACATTAACTTCTCTATTAACTTTTTTATATTCTTTATAATAAGCCCTAGAAAAAGATTTACTATTTTTTAATTTTTCTTTTAAAGATTGTATTTGTTTAGCTTTTTTATCTTTTGTAATAGCTCATAAATCTACTTCATAAATATCTTTTAATTCTGATCATAACTTTTCTAAAAACATACTCATTACCTCTTGTTGTTTTACATTTCTATCAGGTATTTTTATATCTCATTTAGATAATTTATCCCATACTTTAAGTAATAATTTTTTATCTCTTAATTTAGTAGGTATCCATTTAGGATAAGTAGTTTGTCTAAAAATCTTTTCAGGAGCTCATCATATATCAGATTCTATATAAGCCTCAGGGATTAATTCTGCATTTTGTATTTCAGCTTCCATTCTTCCTAGTTCTCATTTTTTTTGTAGTACTCTTTCAATTTCTTTTTTAATATATCATTCAGCAGTAATTCAACTTTTTTTAAAATTCTTTTCTAATTGAGTTAAATACACTTCTTTATCTTTTATATCTTTTTCAAAATCAAATATTTCTTTTTGTTCTGATTTTAGATCTTCTTTAATTTTTATTCATCATTCAAAAGTTTTAGCTAAATCATCAGGATAATGATATAAATCTTCAACTATACCTAGTTTTTTCTTAGGTAATACCCATTCTCAATCTTTAACTATACTATAATTTCTTTGTAATCATAAAGGAGTTTCAGTCTTAGAAGTTAATTTTATAATTCAATTATTTTCTAATTTTTTTAATAAATCAAATTTTGTTTTATTTTCTTTTATACCTTTTTTAAGATCTCAAATATGATCTTTATATTTTAAATTATATTCTTCTTTAGTTACTCATCCATATTCAATAGATTCTTTAGCTATTTTTTTATCCTCCTGGTATTTATATATTTCTTTTACATCTTTTAAAATAGTAGTTTTTTTATTTTCTAATAATTTAAAAATATTATTTGTTACTACATCCATTTCTTCAAAACTAATTCAAAGATTTTTAGTACTATTAGCAACTTTTGTAGCTATAGCAGCTTTAAAAACCTTACTTGTAATATCAGTTAAAGGAGTTAAATCTATTTCTTTAATTAACTTATCTATAGATTTTGCTTTTAAATCTACTTCTTTTATTCATTCAAAAACACTTGCAACTTTAAAGGCTTTTTTATTAGAATAAGATTTTTTAACTGTTTCAGTTTTATTAGCTTCTTTTTTTAATATATTATAAGTTTGATCTAATTCTAATTTTATATTTTCAGCTGTAGTAAAATCTTTATTTTTCATAGCTCTAATGAAATCTTTACTTTTACTAATAGTATTAGATAGTCATGTAGTTACTCATTCAGTTTTAGTATATACTCATGTTTTTTCTCAAAGTACTTCTCTTTGAGTTATTACAGTAGGTTTTTCTCATTCTAATTTTTGCATTTCATGTACTTGTCATTTTAGATCAACATACATTTTTTGATATTCTTTTGGTAAAGATGAAATAAAAGATGTTTCAGTTGATACTTCTTTTGCTACTTCTGCAGGTTTTTTCCCTTGTCTTATAGCTAAAGGTCATACTACAGATATTACTAATCCCCAATTATCAGCAGTTTCTTTATCAGTTCATGCAGCTTGTAATGATTCACTTGAAGCTGACATTAATGCCTGAAATGGTAAACTAATAGTAGCTCATATACTTTCTGTAGTTTTTCATGTAACTTCTTCTTCAAATAATGGTATTACTGGAGCAAAGAAAAAATCTACATATCAAGCCATAACCTTACCAGTTCTAGCAAGAGTACCCTCAGTATTAGAATAATGTAAACCCTCTCAAATTTTCTTTGAAGCAGTTTCTAAATATTCCATTCTTTTTGATTCATATTTATCTTTATCAAATCATGGTATATCTAATCATACTGATTTTCAAAAACTATCAGCTGTTTTAATTATTTTATCAAAATTATCTAAATCAGTATTTTTCCATATATTATATGCAGTTTCACTTTCATCTAGTTCTTGTACATTTTCACTTATAATCTTTGCAGTACCTCAAATAATACCTGTATATCATAAAGTTAGTCTTTCAGTTAAACTTTCTTTTCATGTTCTTTCTCATGATATTCATTTATCTATAATTTCTCCAAAAGCCTGTCATGCAAATTCAAGTCCAGTTTTTCATTCAGCTCACATAATTTCAGCTTTATACTTTTCATATTGTTCTTGTTTTTGCTGTATACCTTTAAGTGTAGCTTGTGTATCATCATCTAAATCATAAAATTTTTTACCATCATTTTTAGCAATTTCATTAAAATCAGTTAATGCTTTTTTTTCAAATTCATTTAAATCTACAAAAGGTTTTTTATCTAATTCTTGTATTTGATCATATTGTTTTACTCATTCTTCAAAAGTTTTAGCTCACATTCTTAAATTATCTATTTGATTTTTTATAGGCATTCATATAAAATCATTTAAAGGCTTACTAACAGCTGTCAGTAAACCTTTTCATAATGCTGCAATTTCTGAATCAGATGTAGTTCAACTCATTTTAATAGCACTTATATAATCATCTTTATAAGATTTTTTATTAACAGATTGTTTAATAAGTTCAGACATTGTAGACATAATATTTTATTTTAAGTTATATTTTTTCTTTATTTCTGTAGCAATATTATTCGCACTTTCCATAGAGGCTTGTACATCATCAAAATAATCAACTATAGCTTCATATCAAGGTTCATCAAAATCAAGCCATCCTCATTCAAATAATTCATCATCTCAATAATTTAATTTTCATGCTAAAGCTAAATCTACTAGAGCTTTTAATCTTTGTTCATCTGACATATTAGCAAAATCTATTTTTCATAATTTTTCAACTATAACATCATCACTAAGAGTAGATATATTTTTAGATCTTTTTAATGAATTATACTCATTAACTAAATCATTATCTATTTTTCAAAGATCTTGTAATTGTTTTATTTTAGTTTTAGGCATATCAAAGCTTTCCATATCACTTATCATGATTTTTTCTGCAGTATCAGTAGATATTTTTTTAGCAACATTCGATATAGTACTATTTAAATAATCAAATGAATTATCAAATAATAATCCCTCACTTTTTTTATCTCATTTTTTAGTTAAATAATTTCTAGGATCTTCCCATCATTTATCACTTTTAACTCTATAATCTAGATGTACCCCTGTAGATGTACCAGTATTTCACATAGTACCTATTAATTGACCTTTTTGAATAGCCTGTCATTCTTTATAATTTCATACACTTTCTAAATGATTATAATAATGTAATTGTCATCTAACATCTTCGATAACTATTTGATTTCAATAACTTCATCCAGTTTCTCCCCATTTATCTTTAGGTATATTTGTTTGTCATGATGTTACTGATACAATTTTTCATCATTCAAAAGCACTTATGTTATCTCATAGAGTACCTGCTAAATCTATTCCAGGAGTTCATACCTTACCACTAGCTAATTGTACATTATCAGATGGTAAAACAGATGAAGTTCCATAAGTTTGAGTTACATTCCATGTTCAATATTTTCCTCATACATCAACTTTTCAAAAATCTCATATTATTAAATCTGAATCTTTTACCTCAGAAGCAATAAATTTAGATTCATCTAAACCAAATTTATCTACAGATAAGTTAAATTGTTTTCTTTTTAAATTAATATCTTCTTCTGCTTTTCAAATAGTTAATCAAAATTTTCTTTCTTCTAATCATAATTTTTGTTCATCCATTAATTGTTTTCTATATAGAATAGCTTGTTTATTTGCCTCAGTTTGAGCCTTAGCTTTACTAGCCTCAAATTCAGCTAATTCTTTTATTTCAGATTGTTTAGCTTGTTGTAACTTTCTTAATTGTGATATTCTATTAGATGATATATTTCTTCTTTCTGTAGACATTGCAACTTTTTCTTGTGAACTTATATCTTGCCTACTAAAAATATCATTATCAGGCATTCATAGTATTCTATAAGTATCTAAAATTTTACTATCTATATTTTGTATATCGGCATAAATACCAGTTTCCATACCTATTTTATCTACATAAGTTTCAGTAGTTTTATCTTTTACATCCAGGTATTGAGAGGCAATAATATTATCCACTTTATTATCTTTTCAATAAGTAGAATTTTGTTGAGAAATAATTAATTTTTCATCTGATGGTACATTTACATCAGGTATTTTAACTTGATCCTCAGTAAATCATTTAAAGATCTTTGTTCAAGTTCCTTTTTTAATTCTATTTACCATAATATAAAAAGTTAAAAATTATAAATATTTTCTATACCAGTTCATCCTCATTCAATTTCTTTTCTTCTTTTAGCTGCTTCATCTTCACTAAGAGTTTTACCAGTAATTAATGTATCATAATATCTAGCAATATCTCATGTAGCTTCAATAGTTCATACTTTTTTTTCAGTTTCTCTAGCTTTTTCAAATTGTTCTTTAGATTGAGCTAATCTTTCTAGATCTAATTTATATCTAGCTTCTTTTCTTTCTTTTCATATAGATAAATCTTCCATAGTTCTATCAAAATCTAATTTATATCTTACATCAGCTTCAATTTTTTCTCCAGTAGCTTCAACTATTCTAGATCTTCAAAATCATTCTAAAGCTCAAATTGTTTTAGCTCATAAATTTGCTACATAATCTAAACTTTTACTAAATTGTTTATTTTGTAAAGCTATTCATTTAAAATAATCTTGATTTTTTCTACTAGTTATTTTTTCAAAATCTTGTCTGTAATATCCTATATCAGTTTCATAATCTGTTTTAGCTCTTTTATATTCTTCTAATTTTAATCATGTAGCTTCATCAAATGATTCTTCTAAAGCTCATATATAATTTTTTAAATATTGATCTCTTTTTCCATATATAGTTACATCTTCAATAACATCAGTACCATTTTCTGTAGCTTTATCTCATGTATCTTTAGTATATAATGATTTATTAAAATCTCATGTATCTTTAAAATATTCTATATCTTTTTTAGTAGGTAATCTATTAAGTTTATATCTATCTTGAATCTTTTTTAATGTTTTTGCATTTTGTTGTTCCCATGTTTGATCAGCAACTCATATAGTATCTTTAGGAGCTAAAGTAGTATCTTTAGCAGTATCTTCAGATGGAGCAGTTTCTCTCATTTTTTTTAATAATTCTGTATTTTGTGCACCAGTAAAATTATAGTTATCTATACCATATTGTGCTGCAAGTTTTTTTCTAGCTGCTTTACTAGAATCTTGTCATTGAGATTTTAAGTAATCTACTATACTATTTTTATTAAAAGCCATAAAAAAAAAGTTATTTAATAATCTATTGTTAATATACTTATATTATATATTTTTTCAAATTTTTATATATTAGTTAATTTATTTAACTTTAAATTTTGTTTAATATATTTTTCAAATAATCTAGAATGTTCTTTAGGTATATCTCATTTATATCATTGTAATTCGTTAGCTATTCTATGTTTTATAGCAATAATATCATCAATTTCTTGCTGAGTAGCTTTTATAGGTTTTTTTGGATTAAACATTTTTTATTTAGTTATTCAGTAAGCCAATCTTTTGATGTACCATTTACATCACAAGTATATCCTCATAATTCATAAGTAGGACTTCATCAACTAGTTTGTGATACAAAAAATCACATTGAAGCAATATATGAAGTTGTAGCAATAATAGCATTTCAACTTGTAAAAGAATTTCAAAAAGTTCATACTCTATCTAATTTTTTACCATTCATATCAAATATAGATCAGGTAAATTCTACATTTCATAATAAACTTGTTATTCATGTAACATTTAATTTATCACTTATATTAACATTTAAAGTTGTAATATCTATTTTTCTAGTAAGTCAAGTTTGTATTTGAATACCATCAGTTCATGTTAATAAATGTAATTTATCATTAAGTGATCCTATTTGATTTTTAATAGTAAGTACTGAGTTTGATACATCATCATCAAATTCAATATATCAACCAGTTCAAGAAGAATAATCATCTTCAAAAGTTATTCTTGGTACTCATCATACTAATCAAATTTCTATAAAATCTGTTGTATTTCAAGAATGTATTATTCAAACAGTTCATAATCATAATGTAGCACTAACAGTAGAAGCTCCTATTTCTCATTTAAAATAAGCATTTCATGAAGTATCAATTTCAAAGTTCTTTGTTCATGAATTATATCAAGCTAATCAATCTGAATCCATAATAACACCTGTGAATCCTGTTTTAACTTTAGTATCTGTTATTAAATTATTATCTAACCAATTTTGATATCTATATTTTCCCTCTGAAAGAATAAATCCACTATCTGTAGCTGTTTTAGCTGAGGTTCAATTTGCAGCTCATGTTGTTACTGTACTAGCTGAGGTTCAATTAACATTATCTGTATCGTTTGCATTACCTCATTCACTACTTGATCAAGCATAATTAAAAGCTATTGATCAGGCAGTTATTGAATTAGTTGTAATTTTTCATCAATTTATTGTTGTTACTCAGGCATTTACATCAGCAGCAGCTCATCAAGAAGTTATTTTAGTTGATGGATCATATCAACTACTAAATGTTGTACTTCAACTTATTTCTATATTATTTTCTTCAATTAGTATTCATTCAGTAGAAATATTAATTTGATTAATTACATCGTTTTTTGATACTTTTAAATTAATATTATTTGCATTAAGAGTAATTGCACTTTGTAATATACCATCAGCACTAGTTCTATTTATAACTTCTAAAGCTATACTATCAGTATTTTGTTGTATAAGAGTTTTATTTCATTCTAGATCCTGTATTATACTTTTTCAATATGCAGGAGTAAATTCTCTTCAATTCCATTTATTTAATACCTCAGTAGCTGTATTATACCAACTTTGTCAAATAAATTCTCAACTTTTAGGTTCTATAGTAGAACTATAATGTTCTAATTGTCTTTCAACCCTAAGTAATCTTGAATCTAATTCTATATTAGAATTTCACATTATCTTTTATTTAAAAAATAAAATTGTAACTCAGAATATAAAAACTCTATTTGAGTATCTATTTCATTATCTAAATCTTCTATTTCAATTTTTATAGAATAAGATCATACTTTTTCACTAAAAAATACTTCTATATCAAAAATATTTTCAACTTGTCTAGCTAGTGTATAGGCTTCTTCATTTTTACTAAAATAGATTTTTATATCAGTTCTAGCATTTACTAAACTTTTATCATTTTGTAGATGAAGTCAATATCTTTGTATAGCTTTTGTTAATCTTAAATCTCACATATCTTGTATAGGAAACTCTATCATATATTTTAATTTTGATTGAGTATCTTCTGGTCATATTTTTTCATCAGTAATTCTATAAGTTAATCAACCTTGTCAAAATACAAGTTGTCAGCTAACATCCATACTACAAGTCCATTCTCATGCTACAGCATTACTTACAACCTCTTGACTACATTCATCATACTCAGCTAAAGTAAAAATAGGCTTATGAAATTTTACAGAGTTTTCTAAATCATAAATATAAACTAATCATTGTATATTCAAAAAATATTTACCATTACTTACAGTTCCATGAGATCATGAAAAATCAGTATGTTGTTTAAATTTTTCTTTAATATTATCACTTAAACTTATTCATTCAGTTACAGTAGATCATTCAACTGATTGTAAAAATTCTATACCTTCATGAGATAAATAATATTCTACATTATTTCAACTAGCTATACTACCTGCAGATAAAGTTCATTTAGTAGATTTAGTAGGTATAACCTGAAAATTATCAGGATTATCTCAAACTATACTTAATCTTCAAAAATCAGCATAAACAACTATTCTACCACTTACCTCAGATATTCATATTAAATTACCTGGTATATTAACAGGCATAAAAGAATCTTTTTGAAAAAACTCTCATGTACCAACTTCACTAACATACACTTTACTATCATTTTTAATTCAAAATAATCTACCATTATTTCTTAATCAACCATGACTTTGAAGTACAGCTCTATCAAAAGAAAATCATAAAGTTTCTAAAGTAGCTCAACCTCTCCATATTTTAACATCTTTACCTGGAGAAATAATATATACAGCATTTACTTGATCAGTTATTGTTACAGTAGTAGAAGCTGCATAAGTTCATTCAAATCTTTCTTGTATATAAATTATTGTTGTAGTATTTCAAATAATTAATTTATATTCACTTCATATTTTTAATAATTTTCAAATATGTTCATTAGCAGTCATAAGAGTATTTACCTTTAAATATCTTTCAGCTGATTCCTCAGAAATAGTATTTGTAGTAGAACCACTTGTAGCAGTAGCTTTAAATTCTATAAAATCCACAAAATTGTTTCATGTAATAGTATATCATGAAACAATAGTTGTCCAGGTAGATGATGGAGTAGCTAAGGTTTGTACCCTATCTCATTTAACTCTTATCCATCAAAAATCTTTTTGGTATCATATACCATAAACTCTATCTAAATTAGAATCAGGTTCTACTCATAATTGAGTAGCAGTTCTTCTTCTTTTAAATCCTCATTTTTGAGATAAAATAATATTCATACAATCAGTATAAGTATTTATTCTAAGTTTATATTTAGTTCAATTAGCAGTTAATCAACCCATATTATTATCAACTGTACTTATAGGATGTTTAGCATTTCTTAATTGTTTTGTTCTATTTCTAGCCATTTTTAATAGTATTTAGAAATTAAATCTTCTATTTTATCCTCAGCATAGGCTACACTTTTTGCAGCATTATCCCAGTCAAATTGAGCTAAATGATATTTTTCCATAGCATAAGCAGTTATAGAATCTCTAAAATGTTCATCTAGATAAGGTTCATCAGCATTAACACTTAAAGTATTTTCTTTAACAAGATATTGTAAAGTAATATCTTGACTACTTTCATCATCTAAAATAATTTTACCTTGCTTTTTTTGAATAGTATAATCAAAAATTTCTTCTGAAAAAGAATTAAATATTTTATAATCTATTTCAAAATCAGCAGGAATATCAACTTTACCATCAACAGTAGTTAATACAAGCTCAGTATTATTTTGTTTTCAATAAAGAGCATTTTGTTTTAATCTATCAAAAGTTTCTTTAATACCATATTTAATAGCTGATTTTAAAGAATCTCACTTAGATCAATTATCTAGATCATCAGGTAACCATTTAGTTCTAGTATCTCATATTAGAGCTTGTAGATCAGTTTGTAAATCATAAGAATTCATATTGATAAAATAAATAAATAAAATATATATTATTAATATAGTTATATTTTTTAAAAAATCAAAAAAAAGATGGGGTGAGCCATCTCTTTTCTTTGAAAAGTATTGATTTATTTTTAATAGCAAAAGAAAAAATAATCTTTACTCCAGTATTTTATTATTCTACTACAAGTAGCAAGAACAAAATTAGTTTATTAAAAAAATAAAATATGTCAAAACTTTTATTATTTTTCCATATTAGCAAATAATTTAATTTTATCCATTCTACTTTGTAACCATGCTATTTGATTTACTAAGTCTTTATTTTCCTTTTGTAATTCATTATTTTTTTCTTTTAATAATTCAGGATTATAAACATTAACTTCCTTAAATCATATATATTTTTTTAATCAATCATATATTCAATAAACAATACTTGTTTTATTGTTTGATAATATTCTTCTATCATTATCTGTATTAATAAATCAACATTCTACTATTCATGCTAGAGGAACTGTACTATTTATAATATAAAATTGTTTACCATTTTTATAACCTCTATTTTGTAATCAAGTATGAAAAGCTAATTTAGCATTAATATCAATTGCTAACTCTATTCAAGGCTTAAAATTATCATAAGTAAGAGTTTCTATTCATGTTCAAGTATTAGGTTTTTCAGTAGAATTAGTATGTATTTCTAATAATATTGAATTATCTAGATTATATCATTCTTCATTACATATATCATTTATTGTTTTTGCTTTATATTCCAAACTATAATCTTCTATGATTTCATATATTTCTATATCTGTATTAGATTCTAATTTATCTGATAACATTTCTGTAATACTTATAACTATATCCCTTTCTTTTAATCAATTATATTCAGCTCATGGATTAGATGAACTATGCCCTGCTACAATAAAAATTGCTTTACATTCTTTCATAATTTTTAAGTTAATATTATTTATATGCTTTTATATATTGTTTTTTTATTATTTTTTTTACAAACATTTTTATATCTTCTTATTTTTCTATCTATTCTTTTTTGAATAATTCTTTTAATCCAATCTTCTCATAATCTATACCATAACATAGGATTAATTTTATTCCACATTTCAATATCTTTTAAATATTTAAAATCTTTTTTATATAAATCTTTTAATCTTATATGTGCTATTATTTGTTTTTCTGTAATCATAAAATAGTTTTTTATAGTTCTAAAAGGTTATGTATAATATCTTTATACATTTCAATATGTTGATATAATAGATGACAATTTGAACATTCTTTTTGTTCTTTAATTCTACTTACTTGTAAATTAGTATAATCAAATATATCTTTTTCTTTTCATTTAATAAAGTTTCTCATTATTTTTTTCATAATTTATAAATAATTCTTTTAATTCTTTTTTCTTTCAAAAATTAAAATATCCTTTACCATGTCTATTCAATAATACATATATCACTAAAAATAATCCTATTCTACCAAAAATATGCCTCCATTTACCCCATGATACTAATTTGAATACTTTATAAGCAAAAATTAAATTAGCCTTTCTAAAGTCCATTTTTGTTCATCATAAAGTAAAATCTATATCATGTTCTCAGCATAATTTTTCTAGATCAGCTAAAAGTATATAATAATAATATTTACTGTATCAATTTAAATTTTTAATAATATAAAACATTGAATCTGAAAAATTGAATCATCATTTACCTCAACATCAATTTATATATCATTCTTTTTTTAAATATCTTCTTTGTTTTCTATTAAATTTATATCTAAGTAATTTATCTATAGTTTTCATATTAAAACATTTTATTAAGTATAAATCATAAAACAGTACTAATAACTATAGATCATCATATAATTTTAGATTTTAAATTATCTATATTAGTAAGTTTATCATCATGTTTTTTTAAAGCTAATTCACATTTTTTATCGTGAGTTTGCATAGCTATTTCAAATTTTTCATGAGTCGCTTTAATAGCTTCTTCATTTTTTAATATTCTTTTATTTGCTACATTCATTTTTTCTTCTGTAGCTAATTGTTTTTCTAAAACTAATTCTACTTTAGCAAGTGTTCTAGATATATATTTAATATCAGTTTTTAACTCGGCTATATCACTTTCATAATTTCAAGGCATAAAAAAAAATAAGCATATAAAATATTATATTTAATATACACTTATTTAAGATAATTACAAATTTTTATGATTCTAAAAATTGAAATTCAAAGATGTCTTCTAATAGATCCATTTGTGTAGATGTTATTTTAAGTCATCCTGTATTTGTTTCTCATGTTTCAGGATCTTGTTTAGCTATAATATTGATAGGTTTTAATTCTATTTCAACTTCTAAAGCATAAACTTTTTTTATTTCTTCATCTACCTCTTCTTTATTTTCTTTAAATTCCCAATATTGTTTATTATCTTTAGTAATTTTTTCTCAGTATTTTTCAAATATTTCATTAAAAGTTTCTGTCATATTAGTATATGCTTCTTTTAATTTTTTAAAGTTTCTTTTATTTTTGAATCTAATAGAAAAATCTAAATCTGTACTTGCAGCTTCAACTGTTAATAATGTATTATAAATTTTTTCTATTTTAGTATTTGTTAAAGTTATCATGTTTTTAAATATTAGTTATAAAATAATCCAATCAGATTCTAATAGATCTGAGTTACTTGCAGACCACATACATATTGATCATTGTGCATTTTTCATTGCTATATAAGCATTATATGGGACTAATTCTCAAAATTCTTTTTTAGCTACTTCTGTTTCAGCAGGATAGTTAGCTGCAGGAACTAGATATAGATACATATTTTTTCAATTCCATCATTGTCTTGTAATTTTTTTTCCATCTTTTAATCCATCTAGTGCTGTACTAAAATCATATAGTTCAGTTTCTGTAGGATTCTCATATTCAGGAGATACCATTTTTACTAAGTAAAAAAATAAAATAGTAAATATATACTATTTTATTTTTTATTTATGTCAAATCTTTTTGACTTAATTATTTTATAGAGTTTTCTAAAGTATCTAGAAAATCCATAATTACTTTAGATTCTTCATCTATTAATCTATCACTTTCAATTTTTTCTTCTATTGTATATCAAGTAAAAGATGATTCTTTTATTTCTTTAATATCTGTATCAGTTAATAAAAAAGATAATAAGTTTAGTATAAATTCCATAATAAGTATAGTCATTAATTAAAGTAATTCCATTGTACTTATTTTTTGAAAATAAGTACAACTTTTTTGTATAGATTATTTGAAATGGGAGCTATACCTCCCATAAATTTAAATCATTGCTCTCCAAGCTCCCCATATTCAAACAGCTTTTATTCTTAACCAAGATCATCAAGCATTATTTGTTACATCAGTCCATCTTTGCATTACATAATTTCAATCAACTGCCGTACTTCAATTATAATGTTGTATCACTTCTACATACCCCCAAGTTGTACTTGTTGCAGGTTTATTAGTTGGTCAATTAAGATTATAAAATCAACCAGTAGTAAGGTTATCTAAATCTGTTACTGTTGAATACTGTGCATTTTGTACTATTAATCATCAACCTATATTAGTAGTTATTGCTTCAATTGATATTAAAGGTATATCAACTCAATATTGTCAAGTAATTAATAATTCACTTGCACTTCAAGTTTCAGCAGCATTCCAAAATTGCATATAAATTTTATCATCAGCTCATCAAGTTCAAGCTATTTTTAATTTTCAAGCAGTAGTTTCATTTCAAAGTCCAGTTATAAAAGATGCCGAGCTATTTCAAATTACATTTAACTTAGCACTTCAACTTGTACTTCATATTACTACATTACCATCTTCTTGAATTAAAAATCTATGTGCTGTATTATAAAAGAATATAGATTTATTTCCTGCATTTGTAACATCTGTTTGTAATACCCATTGATGTGCTCATTCACTTTGAAAAGAAATATCACCTCTTGTACTTCATCAAACACCACTTGCATTAATTATAAGTCAAGGTCTATCTGACTTTTCAATAGTTAATTTATCTCAAAAATATCAAGTTCAAGTTACTTTCATAGTTCAAGCTACTTCTAACTTAGCTCAACTACTTATAGTAGTTCAAATTAATACATTACCTGTAAATCAAACAGTTAGTCTTTCAATATCATTAGTCATTAATCACATTCATCAATCTGAACTTCTTATAATTCAAAATTTTTGTGAATTATCACTTCTTTGACATAATAATCTATATCATCAAGAAGTTCAATCATTTGTAATAATAAGTTTTCAAGGATTTCAACTAGCTCATAAAGTTGCACTTACTCATTTCTCTACTGTTAAATAATTTCAACTAAATCATATAATTCCACTTGATACACTATATATAATTGGTCTATTTGAATCCCAACTACCATATTGATCGCCACTAATTGTATTCATTAAAAACCATTCACTTCAATCAAATCTAGTGAATACTCAGTAATTTCAACTAATATGCCTAAATCAATTATTTGACAAAGTTCTTACTTCTCCAGTAGCTGTTACATATCAAGTTGTTAATATATTTCAAGTAAAATTAGCTCCATTTAATAAAGCATATCAGCTTAAATCTTGATCTCATGTATTAGTTCATGATAAATTTGTAGCACTTATAGCTCATGTAAATACTTGTCATGATATATTTGCTTTTAATAATACATCTGCATTATCTGCTAGGATTATATCCTTATCAGGCATAGTAGCAGTTCTAGTAGTTCATGTAGTTATTCATGCTGCTGAAAATTGAATTTTTTTAGTACTATCAGTTATATTTTGTATTTCAAAAGTAGAATCTAAGAAAGTACTTGATATAGATGTAGAACTTCATGCAGCAGTATTTGGAAGAGTTCATCTTAGATCATCTCATGCTCCAGGATATATAGTAACATTACTTCAACTTAATCTACAAACTAATCTTTTAATTAATATAGCAGTTCATTTAAATTCACTAGGAATATTGAAGTTAGTATATTTTAATCAGTCAGCTCTAGCATCAGATTCACTAGAGTATGTTCAACTAGGTTTATTAATATATAATTTACTATCTCCAGGTATTTCACTATATACAAACCATATAACTAAAGAATAATACTTATTATTTAATGATGTTCAACTAGAATCAGTTATAATATCAGCTAAATTATTTGTATTATTAAATGGTGTAGTTTCATCATTTATAATATAAAAATCAGCAGGTAATGGTATACTTTCTGTAATATGCCTATGTAATTGAAACATAACTCAACTAGCAATTTCTATTTGAACTGTAGCAGTACCACTTCATGATTCATTTAATGCAGATCAGCTTACCCAAGTAGCATGTTGTTCTCTAATCCATTGATTAATATCTGTTAAATGTCAAACTTGACTAGTATTATTAATATGATCTGACCATTGATGTGTTTTATATGTTCAATCATTTTGAACTAATAGAGCACTACCAATATAACTTACAGCTAAAGGTACATATTCTGTAGCAGGAAAACCTGATGTAGAATTTTGAAATGTATTAGTAATAACATCTATATACATATAGTTTAATTGTGGTACAGTATCACTTCATGGAGTTAATGTTACAGTTTGTGCAGGAGTACAGTCTATAGTTTGAAAACCTAAAGAACTTTTATATCTAATATCTCCTCATCATAATTTTTCAAGAGTTGCAGTTACAACTGTTCAATTAGATGTAATACTTCATTGTACATTATCTATTGTAGCTCCATTAAAAAATCATACTAAATTTTCCATATCTGTTGAAAAAGCCAAAGGAGTAGCTGATTTTCAATTTCAAGAAAAATGATCAGAATTAATTGAAAATCAAGTCATATTTTCATAATCAAAAACATCTCATGCAATTAATCTAGGATCATAAGTTGCTTTTAACATATCTCATCATGTACCTCAAATTACCCTAATTGCTATTTTTCAGTCAGCAGTTAAGGTAAATTTATGTTCTTCTAGATGAGGTATAGGTAAATCAGCAAATTCATCAGGTGTAAAAATATGTTCACTCATAGTTATATAGCAGTTATAATTCTAATATATCAGTTAGTATCAAATTTATTTTTTTCCATATCATTGATATCTCTATTTCAAATATCATCAACTCATGCTATTTGAGCAGAAGTTTTTAATTTTACTTTTCAACTATCTAATACAAATTTATGTTTTTCTAAATCATTTCCATCCATAATATAAAAATTAGATATTAATTTTATTTAGCAGTTTCTTCTATTACTTCTTCTCACTTTTTAAGTTCATTATTTTCAAGAACTATTTTTTCAAATTCTTCTCTTAATCATTCTATAGTTTTATTTTTTTCTTCTAATTCTTTAGCAATAGTATTAATATCAACTTCACATTTAGCTTCTAAATTTTTTAATTCTTCTGCTTGTTGTGTAATAAGTTGATCATCTCATGAATTTTCATTTAATTTAGTTTCTAATTCAGTTACTTTAGCTAATAATTCTTCTCTTTCAGAATCTCATAATTCTTCTTCTAATCATTCAATTCTTTTTAAAATAGCTTTTAATGCTTTTTTATCTTTATAAACATTTCATAATAAAGCCATACCTACAGTTTCTTGAAATTCAGGTCAAATCAAACTAGTATAAGGCATATCTACACCTAATTTTCATACTAATCTTTCAAATTCTTGCCTTAAAACAATAGTAACTTGTTGTACTTGTCAAACAGCATTATCAATAGTAGATAAAACTTCTTGATTTTGTTGTTTTTCAGTATTAGCTTTTTTATAAATAGCTTGAAATTCTAAAGTTTTTTCTTCATTAGATACCATTAATTTTTTTTGTTTTTCAGTTTCTTTTCTAACTTTTTCAGATGAAACAATATTAGCTTTTTTTTCTTTTTCTATACTAGATAAAATATCTTTAACTTCTTTTTCTTTTTTAGCTAAAGTTTCTATTTGTAATTCAATAGATTTTTCTTTACCATCTAATTCAAATTCTTTAGTATCCATTTCAGCTTTTCTAGAATCTGTATCAGCTCTAACATTTTCTATTTTTTGCCTTTCAGTTTCTAAAGTTTCTTTTAATTTTTCAATTTCAGTTAAATCTTTTTCTAATTGTTTTTGATCTTTTTGAATTAAATCATTTTTTTCTTGCACAACTTTTTCAACCATATCTTGTTGTTTTTTGATTCATGCTTCTTTTTTTTCTAATTCAGCACTAGCTTTTTCAATATTTTTAGTTAAATCTTTTAAATTAGTTTCTTTTAATTTAACTTGATCTGATAGTTTTTTATCCTGCTCAGATAATGATTCTATAGATTTTTCTAATTTTATTTTAGTTTCTTTTTGTTGTAAAACAGCAGCAGCTTGAACTTCTATCTCAGTTGGAGTAGACATAATATAATTATTATAAAAATAAATTTTAGATACTAATTATCTAATAATAAGAGAGCAAAAGCTCTCCTACATATCAAACAACTAGACTGCTTGGTAATTGATTTTAGCTCAAAGTTTTCTAGAACCATAAGTTCAGAAATTAAGATAAGCTCATCTTGCAGTTTCATAAGATAATTCAGTTGCAGCATCTATAGCTTTCATGAAATATCCTGGTATGAAGTCTTCATTAAATAGTGAAGCCTCAAAGAAAACTGATGGATCAACCAATAATACTTGTCCATAAGGAAAGAAAGTATCGTTTATAATTGGAAGTTCTCCTGAGTTACCATAATTAAATACTAATCAGCTATGACCTACACCTAGTTTAGATTTATAATCAGCATTATTTCTTAAAGCAGAGCTTGTAAGAGTAACAGCTTGACTATATTTATCATAAACATCCTCAGATACTTTAAAATATTTAGCTTTACCAAATTTTTTAAATTTATTATAAAGAGTTTTGAAGTCTTGTATAATATTAGTAGCATTAGCTTTATCTAAAACTATTGATTTCATCCATGGAGTAGTAGATCTAACTTTAGTTTGAAGAGTTGGAACAAAAGTACCATCATCAATTAAACCAAAGATACCCATAGGTACTTTACCCCATTCATTACTAGCGATTGTACCTCTTACTACATACCAAGTATCAGCATTAGTACCACCTCTATTATTAGCACCTACAGCAGCTCAAACAGTTGCAGTAGCAGTTAATTTCAAAGTAGTTTCATCAACTACAGTTTCGATAGTTCTTGCTATTGCAGTACCACCATCAAGCATAGCTTTAGTACCAAATAATACAGGTTCTCCATCCATAAATTCATCAGTACCAAGACCGTAAATATTATGAGAAGCGAAAGTACCAGGAGCTCTACCTGAAACAACTATAGAAGTTCAAGTTTGTACACCAACATCTCCAGGTAATGCACCTGAAATACCAGTACCATCTCATCTTAAATGTCTAGATTTTGCTCTAGCCATAGCATTTCTGATTTCTTCTGAATAATCAGTAGAAGCATTAATTACAGATGAATCACTAGAAGTAACAGCAACTAATTGAACATGAGTTAAAACAAAGTATGCTCTAACAAATTTAGGAGCAAGTTCTGATTTACCAAAAACAGATCCTGATTTATGTAATCATCCTGCTTCTCATCCTGCATAAGCAGTCATTCAACCAGTTTTAGCAACAATTTCAAATTTATTGTTATTCATTTTTTCTACTCATGGAGCATTTTCTCCACCTACAGCAACGATATCTTCAAGCATTACATCTTGTGTATCTATAATATGATCAGATTTATCTTTATCATATATAAGTTGTTCTCTTAGAACATCTTTAAAATAGTCTAATAAGTTCATTTTTTTAAAAATTACTTAAATAAAATTATCCTAGATGTTTTTCTTTAATTATTTTTAATCTATCCATCATACTCATATTACTAGTATTTATTTTAGGTTTTTGTCATCCATCAGTAGATGTAGGACTTTTTGGTAAACCTTTAAATTTTCACATAATATAATCAGCATTTTGCAATAAAATTAATTGCTGAGGAGTAAATCAATTTTCTTCAATATCTGCCAAAATTTCTCATCATGCCTGAGGATCAACTGACATTCAATATTCAGAATATGTTTTACCTGCCTCTTTAAATTGATTAAAGAAATCATCTTTTTCAAGTCTAGACTCAATATCATTTAGTTTAGAATTTTGATCTACTCATAATGTATTAAGTTTATCTTGCACCATATCATTTAATAAATTCTGAAAATCATCATCCTTTATTAAATCTTCTTTTTTAAACTCAGTTTTATTTTGAGGAATATCTCCATCAACAACTTTCTGAGCTGCTTCTTTTTTAGCTTTACTTATTTGCCATCTTTTAAACTGTTTTTCAGGAGTATCTTTTTTTTCAGAACCTCCATTATCTCAGGGATTCTTATTTTCTCCATCATCTCAGTTAGCTCCATTTCAAGCTCCATTTTCAGAATCATCTCAATCATCTCAATCAGATCCACCTCCATTTTCATTATCATCAACATAGCTAACGAAAGAAAATTTAAGGATTTTTTCTAACAATGTAAATATATTCATAAAAAAAATATTATTAAATATAAGCATTTTTAAAAGTTTTGTCTTTGCATTTTTTAAAAAATGGTTTTGTCCATATATTCAAAATAATCATTTATTTAGAAAAATCAAAATTTTCTTTAAATAAAAAGTTTTTTTAATATTTTCTAATATTCATTTTTCTTTTATTTAATCAAAATAATCTTTAATAATGTTCTAATTTTTTATACATCTTAAAAAATTATCTTTTGATTTTCTTATCATTTTGAATATAAAATTATGGAGAGAACTCTCTCAACTAGAAAATTATATTTTTCTAGGATATTATAAAATTGTCTGTAATCTAAAGGGATTTTTCCCTTTATGATGATGGTATCAATGACTCTGACATGGCAACATGGGTAAGTAATAAATTAGTTATAGATTTATTACATAAATATCATACAGGAGAATAAAGATTGTATGGGGAGATTATAACTACACTGAAACTCAGGCTATTTGCATGATGTGTAAGGATGAGTATGGAGAGGCTCAGGGAGAATAACCTAGAACTACCCTAGTAAATTATCTAACATAAGAGATTTTTAAATCCTGATAATTGAAGTTTTTTATCCCTTTTTTTGAGAGGGGGGATAAAGGGGGGAGAGTGTCTAAAATCTTGACACTTTGCAGTATTTTTTCAGTTAATATATTTAAAATAAATTAGAAAATTTTTAGAATAATAAACTTGCTATTTACAAATAAATATATAGAATATAATGGAGGCAATAATTTATTATTTTATAAGCCTTTCTTCTTTGCTTACCAGTAATAAGTATTATAAGATGAAAATAGAATAAATAAAAAAAAGACTAAATTTAATTTGGTCTTTTTTTATGTTTTCTAATTCAATGATAATATAAATATCCTGAGCTTACTCAATATTCATAACAAATTTCTTTTATTCTCTCTCATCTATCTACTAAAATTTTACATCTGTTAAGTTGTCTTTCTGTAAGTTTTCTCATATTTAATAATACTGATCATTTTTTAGGCATGGTTTATATTTTATAAATTAATATTCATCCTCATCTTTTTCTATTTCTTTAAAATAATATTCACATCATCAAATTAAATTCCATAAATCTCTAACTTTTTTTTCATTTTTTTCATTTTCATTACTATTAAATATTAATTCTGACCGACTAGTTCCAGGAGAAATAACTTCAAATTCTATTCATTTTTCAGTCCAACCAATATCTTGTATTAATTTTAATTTCATTTTTTTTAATTAAATTATAAATTATTAATATTCATTTTCATAACTAATTTAATAATATTTTTTATTTTTTCATTATTAGTTAATTGTAATGCTATTTCTAAATCAGATATACTTTTTGATTTTAAATCATTTATAAGATTCATAGCTTCAATAACCTTTTTAGGTTCATGTTTTGTAAAAATATTTACAAATTCTTTTGTATCTTTTTTATTCATATATATTATTAATTATTTTATAAACTAAAATTGCATTCCAATATTCTGATCAAGACATTCTATCTTTATTCCTTAAAAGTCTAGATTCTTCACATTGTTTAATTCTATTAAAAATATTTTCTCGTTCCTCAAAACTTTGTTTTAATATAAAATCAAAAGTAAGTCATCTATGTTTTAATTCAGTTCAAACATATCTTAAATTTTGTAAATCTTTTGCTTTCATTTTTTATAAATTAAGATCTAAACATGCTTTTCAAACTTCTTCCAAAGTTATTCATAAGTATCTTTCAGTAACTCTAAGACTTGAATGTTTTAATTTATGTTGTATAATTTCTAGAGGTACATCATTTTTTCTAGCTTGATATCCCCATGTCTTTCTTAAAGTATGAGTTCAATAATTTCATTTTAATCAAACTTTTTTTACTAATTTGTGCATTATTTCTAAAGCCCATCTTCTTCAAAAATTACTTTTTCAATTTTTTGTAAAAAATAAATAGTTTTCAGAATTAATTATTATGTAAGGATATTTTGCTATATATTCTTTTAAAACTTTTTTTACATTATCAGTAATATAAATTCTATTTTCTTTTTTAGTTTTCTTTTCAATAATATCAAAAAAATCTTTTATTTCTCCATCTTCAAATAAATCTTTTACTTTTAGTTCTAATAGATCAGTTACTCTCAAAGCAAAATTGATTCATGCTACAAAAAATAATAAATCTCTAAAATTTCTATCATCTTTTAATATTTTTTTTATTTCATCAATTTTTGATTTTTCTCTAATTGGTTCTACGAATTTCATATTTATTTTATTAATCATTTAAAAAGTTTTAATATTTTTTTTTCTTTCTTTGGTTTATCACTCCATTTTATAAATATTTTTTGTATCTTTTTTATTTTCATGATTTAGTTATTAATATTAAAAGTATTTAAAAATGGATTCCTTTTCAGTATTTCTTCTTTAAGTTCTTGTTTTTCATAATTAAGATCATCAATATAATCTTCAAGACTACTAATTTCATTATTACATTCATTAATTTTATTATCAAGTTCTTTATATTCTTTATTCTGATATAATAATGTATTAACTTCTCTTTTTCTTATTGCCTCAATTTGTGCCTCATCTCAAAAAGTAAGAGGTCTTCATAATATTGTAGTTGTCATGATTAAGTAATAAAATAATAAAATACTTTTTAACTTCTCATAAATTAATATATTGAAGTTAAGGGAAGTATATATATAAAATAGATATAGTCAAATTCTTTTGACACAAAAAAATATTATTTGGCTTTAAATAAGTAACTTTATCACATTGCTGACATCAGCAATATAATAAAAAAACCATATCGCTAAGATCAGCAATATGGTTTTTGTTCAAAAAATGTATACAATAATTATTCTTGTCTATGTTCATCATCAGCAGGATCTCATCCCATGTATGCCTTATGAGTATTATATTTATCAATAATATTTTTTTGTAATTGTTCAGGCATTTCTTTTCAGCTACTTTCAAGTAATTTTCAAAGTAAAGCCATGTGTACTTGATGATCATCTGTTTCAGATACAGCAGGTCTTTTTCATTGTAAAAGTAAAGCAATAGTAGCCTCAGCTAATTTCATATCAGGATTCTCTTCTTTTTTCATTTCATATTCTATTTGTTCAGCTAAATCACTTTTTAATTTAAAAATATTCATTATTACCTCAGGAGAAACTTTTGTATCAGGATTAAATTTTTTCACAAATTCTAACATTTGTATTCAATCAGCTTTTTCAGTTATATCATCAAAAGCACTTTTAGGTTCTATATGTAATCTTGGAGTTCATAATTTAGATGGATCTATTGTAGTTTCTAAATCTTTATCAGGATCATAAATTGTCATTTCACTAGAACCTCAGGCTTTATACATTTTAAAAAATAGTTTTGCTAATCTATTCATAAATTTATTTAACTCTATCATAGCCATTCAAACATTTCCTTTACTACCTGCTTGTAATGCCTCAATAGCTCTTCATGAAGCATCAGCTCAAAGGCTAGTACTTCACATTATATCTTGCCTCATTCATCATTCTTCCTCAGCTTGTCTAATCATTTTTTCAAGTAGTACCATTTGAGATTGACTTATTGTAAGTAGAGTTGCTTCTTTTGGTAATTCTTGTGCTTTTCAAATCTCTATAACATCTACTCAGATTGAGTTTAAGAGGTTATTTTTTCATTTAGTTAGTTTAGTTCCCTCTCTAACATAAACGAATCTTCAACCTGTTTCTACTATGGTTACAAACTTATTTAAAATTCTATTAACAATTCTTTCAGGTTCTAAAACTCATGTATACCATGAATCAGGATATAAATTATCAGGATCATTTATAGGAGCATAATATTCTACAGGTAAAAAATCATAAGTAGAATATTCAGTAAGTTCTATAACTTTATCTTTTATACTTAAAACTTTTACTAAAATTTGTTTTCAATCTTTATAATCTAAATACCATCATTCTCTAAAAAGAATTGTATCAACATCGGCAGGTTCTTTTATAATATTCTTTTTTTCTTCACTTAAAGTTTTTTCTCTATCTTTTTGGATTTTATCCCGATCTAAATCAATTTTTTCTAAATCATTATCTAAACCAGTTTTATATTTTTCTTTAACTACATTTATATTTAAAGTAAATGTTTTTATAAAAAATCTAATATCTTTTTTTCTTTGAGCTGACACATCTATATATGTGTCCATAGAATCAGATACACTTACTTCACATTCTCATTTTTCAGTCATTATAACCAAAGCATAAATTACTCATCTTTTTAATCAGTAATTTACAATATTATCTAACTCTTCATCATAAAAATCTCATTCAGTAAAATCTCTTGTAAGCAAAAGTTTAGATTTTTCTAGATCATCAAATCACATATCTAATTTTCTTCTAGCACTTACAGCAGGTTCATTATTCAAAAAATAGTTTTGTATACTTCTATGTTGTCTTTTTAAAATATTTACAACTACTTTTTCTTTAGGATTATTTCTATATATATCTTTTTTCCAATTATGTTGGGGGAACTTTATACCTTTGTAAGATAATTCTATAGCAGTAGCAGTTCTTTCCCATTCAGATCTAAATGTTTTACATTCAGATATATTTTCATCTTGCAGTATAATAATTTCTGCAGCAGTTTTTCATAAAATCATAATATGTTTTTAAAAAAATAAAAATAAATTAAACATTTTTCCAGTTAGCTTCTTCTTTTTCCTCAGGAGTAAGTTCTTTTTTTTGTATTGTTGCAAATGCTTTTTCTTGTTCATCTACAATTTTCTTTTCAAATTTTTGTTCAGCTGCAATATCTTTAGTTCAAAATTCTTTAGCTTCTTGAAAAGTTTTAGCTTTTTTTACAATTTCTATTTGCAATAATTTATTTGTTAAATTATTAAAAATTCTCATCATCATATAAAAAGCAATTCCAATTATTACAATATTTGTAATACATATTATCAATATCAAATCCATATAAAAAATAATAATTAAATAAAATACTTAACATAATATTAATTATGTTTGGATGATTTAATATTCATCATCCCATTCACTATATTCTTTTTGTTCATAATTTCAACTTAACAATTCCTGATCAAATTTTTCTAAAGCATTAACATGTTTCCTTTCTATTTTTATATTTGTATAAGTTGCTATAAAATGTTCATATAAAACTCAATGGTAAGCTATCATAGAAGCCATTATCATATCATCATGTTTTCAACTCATAGCCTCAGCTTTTCAATTATTATATATATAAGTTGATATTTCTGTATATATTTCTTGTGTTAATTCTAATTGATGATTATATATTCATTTTCTAAAATCTCTTATTAAAACTTCTTTACTTCATCATCCAGTCCAAAATCAATAATATTCTTTTGTATCATCACTAGTAGCTGTTTGATCTCTTCATTTTAGTAATAAATAAAACCAATCATAATGTCTAGCCTCAGCAACAAAGGAACTTCATTTA
>Ga0233412_10000156_pt1 | contig 39068 bp, 35 predicted proteins | sample Na_anoxic_4_MG_FD_180667 | JGI IMG/M metagenome (GOLD analysis project Ga0233412, IMG submission 180667) | Seawater microbial communities from Saanich Inlet, British Columbia, Canada - Na_anoxic_4_MG | ecosystem: Environmental > Aquatic > Marine > Inlet | place: Canada: British Columbia... | reverse complement strand
GATATTTTATAGGAACGAGTTATGACGGGAAGAAAATATTTAATGCTCTTCGAAGTAAAGATGTGGATGAATCATTGTCAATCATGTCGAATGGAAATAAAATGTGGCAGCTTACCAAGCTGTACGACAAGACCGTTTTCGAAGATGACGAGACTTGCTTGGGCTATGCTATCGACGTCTTTCAGGATTCTATTAACAAATCATTTACGGAATACTTGGTAAATTATGATTACTTTGCGCGAGTCATGAGCAATTTTGGTTTTGAACCTCTTACACGAGATGAGGCAAAAAAACTGGGCTTTCAGGACGGAATCGGTTCTTTCGAACAACTATACAATTCGATGCAAGATGAACTAAAACGCAATGTGCGTGCAAAGAATGAGTATGGTTTAGCCGCAGACATGACCCGCAATGAAAAACAAATATCATTTTACAATAACTACTTTATTTTTAAAAAGGTGCGCGATGTTGATGGTAAGAATGTATATAACGCACTCACACAAACGTCTCATTTTGAAGAGGAATTGGAGGATAAGGAAGAAGCGATAGCTCGCAAAAGTGTGGAAGAGGCGGTTGCCGAAATAGAGCAACCCAAGGCAAAGAAATCGAAACGTAAAGTTAAGCTTATTATTGAGGAATAAGTATCATATAAGTATAAATATAAGTATAAATATAAGTATAAATATAAGTATCATATAAACTTAAATAATATAAATATAGATCATCTAATAATAGTATCATAATGCTATACTATTATTTACCCACACAAAGGAATACAATTGATGTAAAGGATTTTTTATTCGAAGATAAACAATCTGAAATAATAGTATCCCATACATTGCAACAATATATACTAAGCTATAAGAAGCAATTGGACGATTATCAAAATGAATGGGATAATATGAAGCGAATTACGAATCCATACGAATTTATTCATAGTCATATATATGGTGGACCCAATGCCGTAGCAAAAATAAAACCACTCAGTCGTTCTTTTTTTAAAATGATTGAAATGTGTTATGATTTTGAGCTATGTTCGGTATCAGATAAATCAATAGATACATTTCACTTGGCAGAGGGTCCTGGTGGATTTATCGAAGCCATTGCTCATAAAAGAAATAATATTGGAGATACATATTATGGAATGACCCTTTTGGACGATAATCCAAGTGTGCCTGCTTGGAAAAAAAGCGGTGATTTTTTAGCGAAAAATCCGAATGTTATTATTGAATCCGGTCCAAGTGGAACGGGTGATTTATTTTTAACCGAGAATTTAATTTACTGTAATAATAAATACCGCAATAAAATGGACTTGATAACAGCTGATGGTGGATTTGATTTTTCTGATAATTTTAACGAACAAGAGTCATCCGCTGTGAAACTTTTGCTTGCTGAAACAATATTCGCAATATCGATGCAAAAAGTCGGTGGTAAATTTGTATTAAAGGTATTTGATATTACTACAAAAGCTTCAATTGATATATTATATTTATTGTCGTGTTTTTACGATGACATTTCTGTATGTAAACCACTGACAAGTAGGATCGCTAATTCGGAGAAATATATTGTATGTAAAAATTTCACCCCTCCGAAAAATTATGATTCTATCATGAAGCATTTATCTTCTATTTATGGTACCGTTATGAAAATGGATAATATACATTCGATATTTAAATTTTCACATAATCTACTTTTTATTAACAAGATTGAAGAAATAAACGCTATTTTTGGACAACAGCAAGTTGAAAATATATCATTTACATTGAGTCTAATTATTAATAGAAATAAGCACGAGCGTATAGAGCAATTGAAAAAGACGAATCTGAATAAAAGTATAGAATGGTGTGATAAGTACAATGTTGCTCATGATTCGGTTGGTGAAACCGAAAATATATTTTTGCAAAAAAGCAAGCCATATGGCCGTCATTAAATGTTGTACCTTTAACTTTTGTACCTTTAACTTTTGTACCTTTAACTTTTGTAATAATTATATAAGAAATTATATATAATTATTGATAATTTATTTACATGAGTTAAATCATGAATGCTTTATTTACATGAACTATTATTTTTAGATCCTCTGCGTCCATAACAGTTGGGTAATCCCTTTGTATATTTATTTTTCAAGAAATATGGTGTGACAGAAGTGCCCTGATACTTACCCGCATTGGCACCTTCGTCTCCCCAAGCACTTCTAAGTGAATTACCATTTTTGGTAATAGTATCCACTTGTAGTTTTAATAATCGCGTGCTTGACGAAACAGCTCCCTGTGTTGCGAATTGCGTATTATTGGGTTTATAAATAGTGGTATTACAACTTTTTGATCCGTTTTGTGGACAACTATTTGTGGCATATGAGTTGTTAGTATTTTCTGATGTATCAGGATAATTATCACCGGGTATTTTATTGACTGATAGTTTCTGATCATATGTCATGCACCGAGATTGCAAGTATTGTTTTGTGGATGAATTATATGCTTTGCTAATATTTGTTCTGGCGGATCTAATAATATTATTTTCAGGACAACATCCAATATATTTTGTCTCATAAAGACCTGTATAAATTGGTTTGTTGCCTCCGTTTACAAATCCGTTATTTTGTAAAATCACCATTGATGGACTTGATGTAGAATCTGGTGGTGAATTCTGATTTAATGCCTTAAATTGTGATGAATTCTGATTTAATGCCTTAAAGTCGGTGCGAATATGGGAAGAAGAATCGTTTCCTTCCTCACATGAGCAATCCCCCACATTAACCATTGTGGAACCGCCCGGGCGATCCATGTCAAAAACAGATACTTTAGATCTTCCACTATTAATTGTCGGAGTCAATTGCTTTCTCCAATGTTTCATAGGAAAGGCTCGCATCTGGGTTGCCATGGCATGTTTTCCAACATAATCTTCTGAATTATCAATTGCTCCATTTGTACATGGTCGCGCCATGGCACTTACCACACTATTTCTTACATTACTTTCATTCTTAAATGGTGCATGATGGCGTTTAGTGGTTATTAAAGAATTTGTATGTCTAAAATTCAGAGGTGCATTAATATTTACCATTTATACTATTTTAAGAAAATAATACCTATATAAATTATATATATGAACCATTTATTCATTAACACATTGATTCTACTGTTTATTATGTTATTTTTATTCAACCTATATAATGCTAATAAGACGGTTGTTGAAAATATGGAAGCTGCAGGTAATGGACCTAATGATGGTACAAGTGATGGGTCGGAATACAAGGAATATAAGGACGATCCGGGTATTTTAGCTCAACAAAATGCTGGCAATATTAAAGTATTAAGGGAACAAGTAGATAAATTATTAAGTATTGTCAATGACATTCAACCAAAACAAAAAGGTATGACTGACAGTATTAAATCAAATGCTGTTCAGATTAATGCAATAATGCAAGGAAAACAGGATAATATAAATAAGAAAACGGGTATGAATTCAAAAAACTCGCCCGATAAAATTACCGGTTTAGACTAAAAATATCCATATGAATTAGAATATAATGGTTAATAATTTAATGTTTAATAATAGTAATAGTCATGAGTTTTTTCGATGAAGTATTAAATAATCCTAAAGCTTTGGAAGAGAAATTATTGGGTCCGTCTTATAATTATACAAACTTCATTAATACCCCTGCTGAGATGGGTATGTCGTCTCATGGATCATTATCTACATTATCAAAAGATATTACAGGCCTAATTGCCTATATAGAACTGCTTGTATCTGGATCAGGAAAGGCTTCAAAGACGGGTAGACCTTTAGGAAACAAGTTTTTTTTCAAAACAAGCGCTACTTGCAAGGATGTGAAAAGTGATGGTATTGTAGATCGATACATGTATATTAATAATGTCCCAGACGGGACCATACCTTTTTTGAGTGAAGCCATGGGTGTTCAGATGACTTCCATGGAAGGTTTAATACCTGGCACTCTTGGAAATTTAGATGCATTGAATCCTATGAAATTATTTCAAGCATTCCAAATGGGTGGCCAACCTCCATGCCAAGAACTTACCATGGAAACAATAGATGTCAACAATGTTAGAGGTAATGCGACTCAGTTCGTTGCGAATGCAGATATTTCGGCCATTCCGGCGTGTGATTTTCCCAGTAAAAAAAATCCCGTCACTGGAATGAATTGTCGCGAAGGAATGGTTAATAAGACTACCACTCAATTAAAATATGGTGATTATGATTATAGTAAAATACCCGATGACAATCTGGTAAAACTGTTTTACGCAACACTGGGAATGTTTGGCGTATATTTATTAATCGAATTTATGAGAAGAGCAAATGGTAAGAAATAAATTCCTTCATCGGTGTAAAAAATGAAATACTAATATGTTATTTCATTTTTTGATAATTAAATATTAAGCTCGCTTAACGTCTGCGAGAGTAAGGAGATCTGCGCTTAACCTGACGGTGTCCACGTGCATTGTAGTCTTTATCACCCTTGTGTGTAATATAGTTCTTTCTTCCACGGCGAGACTTGGACTTGGTGCCCTTCTTGGAGCCCTTACGTCTCTTAGTGCCTCCACGCTTCCTGGAGCCCTTACGCTTCTTGGTGCCCTTACGCTTCTTGGTGCCCTTGCGCTTTCTTCTCATGCCACCCTTTGATGTGCAACGGTTCTTCTTAGTGCCACCACGCTTTCTCATGCTACCACGCTTTCTCATGCCTGTACGCTTTCGGCGTTTACCACCAATTTTCACTGTTTTGCGGCCACCGACTTTTGAACAAGATCCTTCTGTTGGGGGGTTAAGATTAAACATTATACCATATAGAGAGAAAATTGCTAAAGTTTAATGTTTTTTATAACGACGAGTTCTTTTTTTGTTGTTGCGTCCTTTTTTACGTGTAATGCGTTTTTTCCCTTTGCTTTTGCTTTTGCTTCTACCATTACGTGCTCCACTTCTACGTGCTCCACTTCTACGTGCTCCACTTCTACGTGCTCCGCTTCTACGTCTGCGACCACCACCCACTGCTGATCCCACTGCTGATCCCACTGCTGATCCCACCGCTGATCCTGGTGCTGATGGTGGTGCTGATGGTGGTGCTGATGATGGCGCTTTTTGAGCATCACTGATATTTTTTTGGGCATCAGAAACTACCTTCTTAATTTCTTCCTCTAATTTGGATTTTTTTTCCAGAATTTCTGCCTTTTCTTTTTCGACATCTTCGTTCATTTTTTTTACTTCTTCGTCGGTTTTCGATTTATTATCTGCCATTAATTTTTGCATATTCTCCTTTAATTTATTATCAATATCCAGCATCGATTGCATCAATTTTGCCTTTTCTCCGTTTAGATGGGAAATATCTGATTCCCCTTTTTGTGGCTGACCAACAAGGGAACGTCCTTGATTTAAAGCGCTATTAGTAGCAGAAGTAATTTTATCTCCAATTGATTCTGTGTTGTTTTGGGTAGTATCGTCGCTCTCTGGCGTCATTCCCAACATATCTCTCCAGCCTCCTCCTTTTTGTTTTGCGAATTTATTTCCACTTTTATATTTTCGTGATGTATTTTTCATAATTATATACAATAACTATAGAAAATAGAATTTTGCAAGTTTTAGCTTTATGCAATTTATAGATTTATGCAATTTATAGATTTATGCAATTTATAGCTTTACGCGTTTAAATATCTCTAAAGCAGCTAAACCTCCAGCAACTTGTGCTAAAATATAAGGTACTAAATCTTTGGAACTTAATTTACCTGCTGCAACCATCATAATAGAGACGGCAGGGTTGAAATTTCCACCGGAGATATTACCACCAGCCATAATAGCAATTGCTAAAGCAGCGCCAATCGCAACGGCATTACCTGTTGCAAGGATTACGTATAAGAAGAAGAGAGTACCCAAGAATTCGACTAAATATTTATTCATTATATATATTTCAAGTATAAAAAATTTATTTCAAGTATAAAAAATTTATTTCAAGTATAAAAAATTTATTTCATTTCATTTCATTTAATTCAATTCTCTCTAATTTACTGAAATCTATCTATACTCTTGTAATCGAGTTGCCTGTACCACTCAATGTAGAACCTCCCCCGCTTTTGAAACTTATATTGGCTCCCTTCTTTGCTGGTGCTGCACATCCACCACTTCTACATTTTCTCAACCGCGAATTAACCGTGTTCGCATCACTTGAACGAAAAGAGAGAGGATCCGTATTTATCATAGTCCCTTTTCCAATGGCATTCATTTTGCGACGTTGAATATATCCAGATTGATCATTATTACATGCATCATAGGTACTTTCCTTGCTGGCATATGTACTTTCTTTGCTGGTAGGTGCTGTGCCACTAACTCTGGAATACATCATACGTGCATTAGAAAACATACTATCACCAGCAGAAGGATTGAATTTCTGAGGCATAGGTCGAACACCCCACAACCGCGCATTGTTTCCACGTTGCTTAATCAATATATTTTGCCCAGGAGGTCCATTAAATCGTGCTTTAAACATTGATTATATATACTTATATAACAAATTAAATATTCAATAAATTGTTATATTATACATGCGCGCGTTTACATGCGTTTACATGCGTGCACGAGAAACTGCTGTTTGGCTTCCATTATTAGCACCACCGAATGAATAATCATTATATGTTCGGTTAGTAGCCTGCATTTTCTTAAAGCGAGTATAGTCAGAGCCATCATACACGTATTTCACATTGGCAGTGCATGAAGGAATGCCAGTTCCATCTAACTTGCTAAATATACCACCTCCTAAAAAAATTGCGGTGGGTGTAGTTGCAGAATTAATGCGTCCATATAATTGATTCGAACCACCGGATGTATAATTTTGGCGAGATAAATAATCACCAGCATTGTTTACTGCGCGAAATGGCGTTGTAGCCATCTGATGATTATTCCATGTTCGCTTTGCGGCCTGAGCATTCCATACATTTACAACATATGATCGGTCTAAACCACGAGGTCCTCCACCTTCCATGCCACTACCAGAATTGCTATTTGCGCCACCACCGATTAATTGCGGTGCAACACCTTTTCCACGATATGTCATTTGCATTTTCATTTTCATTTTATATACTATATAACATGAAAAAATATAAAAAATATAAAAATATAAAAAATATATGTATTTTCTAAACTAAATATAATTTCATAATATTGGCATCTATGTCATAATTCTCGGAACAATATTCATAGACTGCAATTCTTGGAATAGCAACTTGCATGCATAAGGGATCTCCACATAGGCAAAATCAACTCTGTTTTCACACGTATTGCACATATGAATTTTCATAACATTATTATACGCAGCCACCATACCACATTTCCTACATACATGAACTTGGTATTTATCCGAAGCATCATATAGTCGACCCTTTGTGAAACGTGATGCTCCATGTGATACCATACAATCTCGTTCCATCTCTCCAAAACGCAACCCACCATCCCGTGATCTTCCCTCGGCAGGTTGACGTGTAAGGTTTACCATGGGTCCAATTGAACGACTATGTTGTTTGTCGGCAACCATGTGCTTCAGCCTCTGGTAAAACACTGGTCCCATAAAGACGTTGGCTTCAATCTGTTCTCCAGTTAGACCGTTATACATGACCTCATTTCCATGACATTCATAACCGACATTCAAAAGCTCTTCGCGAATGGTTTCAATACCGAGTTCTCCAAAAGAAGTTCCATCACCGAATAGACCAAGTTCAATAAGCACCTTTCCAAGAAGTGTTTCCTTCAACTGCGCAATAGTCATTCTGGATGGAATAGCATGAGGATTGATAATAATGTCCGGTTTCACGCCAGCAGAAGTGAATGGCATATCACATTCGGGAATAATATTTCCAATCGTTCCCTTTTGTCCATGACGACTACTAAACTTGTCTCCAATAACTGGGCGTCTAAATGCGCGAATACGTACTTTGCAAAAATCGTAGCCATCGCCATTACGCTCCATGTAATTCTTGTCCACATAAATCTCCTCATTGGTCTTATAGCATCGACTTTGATCTTCGTACTTGATAATCTTTGTGTGGTCATTGCGATTTTCCTTGATTTGAACCATCTTGGAGATAATAATATCGCGGTCTTCAATCAACTCATTTTCAGGAATGACACCCATATTATTTACCTTGTCATAATTGCCGAATTTCATACCCTTTGTCTTTGCAGGATCTGGCTTGCAACGAATCTCTTCATTACCATTAATCTTCTTGTCTTCGTCCTTTTCGGTATGGTAGATGACTGCTTGGAATAGACCACGGTCAATCGCTCCTTGATTAAACAATATACTATCCTCCTGGTTATAACCACTATGTGTCATAATCGCCACAATAATCGGCGCTCCAGATGGAATCTTATCAAGTTGAATCATACCCATGATGCGAGTGTCAACAAGAGGGCGCATAGGATAGGAAAGAACATATGCGGTCTTATCCATTCGAGTGTCAAAATTAGTAACATACACACCCATAGCTTGCTTACCCATCGCACATTGATATGTATTTCTCGGTGATTGATTATGATCTGGAAAAGGAATACATGAAGCCAAAATTCCAAAAATTGTACTTGGGTGAATTTCACAATGAGTATACTTGTAAATATATTGTTCTTGCGCATAAAGTTGAGATGGCTTCATGGCGATCATTACATTATTTTGCTCATCTGGATCAATATACTCGATGACAGATTTATCAAGTTTTGTACTAACAAGAAGATCTTCCCATCCCAATTCGTGTTTTTTCAGCGAGTTAATAATGTCCTTGTTTATAAGGATGGAATTGCTGTTTTCTACTCGCAAAATAGGTCTTGTAAGACGACCGGCATCAGAACATATACGCAATTCACAATTCTTATAGTCGAAAATAATGGATGTATAAATATTAATCATGCCACTATATTTCAACTGCTTAAATCCGTTAAATAACGCTTGGGCATCCTTGGCCATTCCAATCCAAGCGCCATTAATAAATACTTTTACACCAGACTCTTTTTCATGCGGAGAAGTATTCTCAAAAACGTTAACATATGGTTCCATATATGAATGGATAGCCGAAGAATCTGAAGGAATTGTGATATGCGTCATGTAGCTAATATTTTTAACTACGCCTACACTTGGTCCTTCTGGTGTTTCGGCTGGACACAAAAACCCCCAAGATGTATTATGAAGTTTACGGGGAGGAACCAATTTACCACTCTTATCAATCGGTGTATTGACGCGGCGCAAATGACTAAGACTGGAAATATATGTCAATCGATTAAGAACCTGGGCTACACCCACCTTATTACTATTGATGTTCTTGATGCCGAAATCACCTGTGGAAAGTGCTCGCTTCAACCCATTTTCAATGGTGGTAGACTTTACAATCTTATAAACATTGGTATGATTAATAATATTTTCGTAATCGTCGCTTGAACGCCAAGAGCCATTGTTGATCTCGCGAATGATTTGTTTCTGCATATCCTTGACAACTTTATAGAAATAATTGCGAAATAAATTATTGAGAAGAATACCGGTAAGATCTATGCGCTTGTTCAAGTAGGAATCACGATCATCGGTTGATATCATTTCAAAACTACATCTTAGAAGCTTATTGGCCATATAACCCAAGAAATATATTTTTTGTGCCTGAGTTCTGCAATGAGGAAATACATCATTCTTGAGAATTTCAAGAGTAAAATCATGCTTTTTCTTAGCACCCTGCTCCTTGTCCATATTAATGGGAGTATACATGACATGACTAACAATATATTTAATTGCCTCTTCTTGGGTCATGTGCTTGCTCGCGTCAATAATAGAACCTTGTAAGCCGAATAGCATCCTTTTATATTTTGGGTCTTCGTGGTTAAGAACAATTTTTTCACAAATGTCTTTGTCATTGATGACTCCAAGTGCGCGGAATAGGATAAAAAGGGGAATGGGAGCCTTCATCCTTGGAATTTCAATATGAAGCGATTTGCCAAAACCATTGCTTTTCGTAGTAATCATCATATTGATTTGCTTGGGTGAAATACATTTAAAGTCGGGCACTGATTTTATTTCAGCGCGCCATGTCCATTTTGTACTATTCTTACTAATATTAAAACAATATACCTTGTTCTCTGCTGCGCGTTCTTGTGCGAGAACAGTTTTCTCACTTCCATTAATGATGAAATATCCTCCGGCATCGAACTTACATTCACCGGTTTCGTCAGCAGAAACATGGTTGTACTGATTCAATACACAAATAGACGACTTGAGCATAATTGGCAGTTTTCCAATCTGAATGTTCGGCAAAATCTTGTAAAATGTCTGTATGTTTTCAAGCGAGTCTCCGCCTCGAACCATATATTTAATATTCATATCAATTGTCATATTGGACGAGTATGTAAAATTTCGCAACCGAGCCTCTTGTGGAAACATCAACTTGGATGCACCATTGTTTTCATGAATTTGAGGACGATGAATGCTAAAATTTGTAAAATTAATAATAATCTCCAACTTGTACTTGCCGCTTGCTGGATCAAAATCTTGCTCCGAACAAATATGCACTGGATTAAACATTTCAATCGTTTTTTGAATCTGATTCATTACGAAATCATTATATGATTCAATCTGGTGTCTCACCAATTGCTTAAGATGTTGATTTCTAAAATATGATTCAATAATTGTCCAAGGGGTTTCAATATATGAACCCACATTTTCACGAATCTGACGTTCAATTTCGTCCATATTTCTTATACGTTTTGTATCCATATATTTTGCTTATTAATCTTGTCATTTTTTCTTTAAATCATAATTTTATTTTCTATTGCTATTATATATATGATTAGTGAACTTCATAAACGCCAATTATTATTGGCAATCGAAAAATACTGGTTGCTTGAAAATGCAAAACCACATATTCGCCCCTTAGATCTATCTAAGATAAATGAAACAACCGAAATAAAAGTTATATTAGATGAATCTAATGAAATAAAACCCCGGAATTTATTGAAACTCTTTACAAAAAGTGATTTAGATTTAACGCCTCAATCTAATATAATGAATCGATTCGTAAAATCAATGGACGAGGATAGTAAGCGACAATATGAATATAATGAAGATGCGAAAAAGCTATTACAATTGCTTATCGATAAAAATAACGAAGAGTATACGAAATTTGTCAAACATACAATGGATTTAGCACATTCGTATATTCCCAAAATAATGAACGATCCGAACAAGTCTGATATAATTCAATTATATAGACCGTTTCAGTCTACGCGTAAAGCGTCTGAAATCGAGAAAAGGGTACCAATTGTAAAGGGACCGAATGTAGAGGACCCAAGTGTAAAGGGACCGAATGTAGAGGACCCAATTGTGAAGGACCCAATTATAAAAGAACTGGTTTTTATCAAAAAAAAGGTGTCTTGCTTGAAAGACTTGATTGATATGTGCGACGAATTTCCTGAAGCAGAAAATATTGAGTACAATATTAACATGTCATCCATACACAAAATTCGTCCACATTTGGAAGAACTTCAAGCTCTTGTCGGAATGCATTCGTTGAAAGAAAACATGGTTGATCAAATATTATACTATGTGCAAGGCTTTCATAAAATGAATGCATCTCAAGATGTACCAAATGATTATATGCACACAGTAATTTATGGTCCTCCGGGAACGGGTAAAACGGAAGTTGCCAAAATTATGGGGAAAATATTTGCGAACTTGGGAGTATTAAAAAGTGGTATTTTTAAAAAGGTTACGAGAGAAGATCTCATAGCTGGGTATTTAGGACAAACTGCTACGAAAACAAAAGAAGTATTGAAAAGCTGCAAAGGAGGCGTGTTATTTATAGACGAGGCGTACGCTCTTGGAAACAGTGAAAAGAGAGATAGTTTCTCGAAAGAAAGCATAGATACTATTTGTGAAGCATTGAGCGATATGCGAGGGGAATTTATGTGTATCATTGCTGGGTATGAAAAGGAATTGAAGGAGTGTTTTTTTAGTTATAATGAAGGTTTAGAATCCAGATTCACGTGGAGGTTTAGAATTGAGGAATACAAGTCGTCTGAAATGAATATGATTTTCAATAAAAAGGTCGAGGATTTGGGTTGGAAGTTGAAAGACCATGACAATGACAAATGGTTTGATAAAAACATGGAATATTTTAAGTATTTTGGCCGCGATATGGAAACATTATTATCCAAAACTAAAATAGCACATAGTCGTAGAGTATTTTGTTTACCAGTTGAAGAAAAGGGTTTTCTATTGGGTGAAGATTTAGACAATGGAATGATCATGTTTTTAAAAAATGACGATGTTGTAAAACGTCGTGAAGAACAAAATAGAATAAAACAATTGTATAATACCATGTATTCTTAACTGTGTAATATTAACTGTGTATTCTTAATTTGTAATAACTCGTATTTTATAATTTAGTGATAATATAATACGTGTGTTCATGAATGCTGAAACCGATAGAAAGCGAATTTCCATAAATACGGATTTGTTTACAACTTCATCTAATAAGCGGAAGAATAAGACCATGAAAACTGTCAAAGAGAAAAAAATTATCCAACCAATCAAGGTGAACTCGGTTAAAAAAGCGCTAATTACTAAAATAAAACAGAAACATCATCTTTCGCAAACGGGTAATAATACACCAGAAGTCAAGATAGGTATTAGTGAAGAAGATTTTGAAAATGATTTTATGAAGTCGATGCAATTTTTGGATACAATGATTAAAGACAAACGTACTAAGCGAGACAAAAAAAAGAGTCGGAAAATTCAAAGAGATGTAATTACTGTAGCACCTATGCCCATGCCTATGCCGATGCCTATGCCGATACAAGCACCTATTCCTATACAAACTCCTCTTAAAGGACCCGCACCTATGATAGCAAGAGCACCTATGATAGCACCCGCACCTACGCATATAGCATTAGCACCTGATCCTGTTTATGGGTGCTTGAAAAATGGTTCAAAACCTTGCTATAGAACATATCATAATAAAACTCTTAAAAAACACTCCATTGGTATGCAAAAAAATAAACCTATTCAAAGATCTATAAATAGACCTACTAAAACACGTGTTCGCAAGCGTTTAATAAAGAAACGTCATTATCATGTGGGTAAAACAGCAAAAAACAGAACTATTTCTGTTTTAATAAAAAATAATCAAACCCGCCGACGCATTCAACAAGATTTAACAAGTATAAAACAAAAATCTATTTCTGAAATTAAAAAAGAATTATATAAAAAGAATTTGTTGAAAATAGGAACGGTGTGTCCCCCAGATGTTATACGAACTATTTATGAGCAATCCATGTTGGCTGGAAATATTACTAATGTCGGGAAGGGTGTTTCCATACATAATTTTGTCAATGATGAAGACGATTAAAACATTTAATTAAATTGCAGTCTTTGCATATAACTATTACTCCATATGGCTGTAATACTAATAATTCATGATTATTATCTATACATTCTGCCTTGCCCCAGTTATTTATATACAGATGTCTTTTATCTGTGGGCACTTGCATGAGAGACTGAAGACTATAAAAATTCATAATATTATTTTTGGGTTTATCAATTGGTGAATCATTGTGTGAAATAGTGCTTTGTATTCTATCCGTATTTCTACACAATGGACATGACTGATTCCATGTATTAATGCAATTTTCGTGGAAATAATGATTACAACTCCATTTTGTATATAATTGTTCAATATTATCAAAACATATTGGACAATTATGCGTTTCAATTGCTTGTTCACGATCCCACCCAGTTATTAACCAATTGAAATTCATTGTTGTTATTTATTGTTTATTTATACCTTTGGTAATTTATACCCTTGGTAATTTATACCCTTGGTAATTTCAATTTTATATTAAAACCACAACTTGAATCGTTTTTTTACAGGATATTTTTTAATTGGGTTGTTATTGACTTCAATTACGTTTAAAGATACATTGGTTGCAGATCTCACTTCTTCAACGGGAACTTCTTCAACGGGAACTTCTTCCACTGCAACCACCACTTCTTCGACAATGATTTGCGTACCCACTTGAGATATGATTTCAATATTCTCGATTACAACATCATTTTCGATAAAAATAGGGACATTTTGTGATATAAAACCGGTTGGATTATTGGTACTGGATGTAAATTGCGGTCTCTGTTCATATCCGTATTTTATCATAAAATTACAAATGTCAATATATAATTTCAAGCATGAACTATTATGACTGCTTTTTCTTAAGCAATATAGTATAGCCATACTTAGTGCACCCATTGATAATTGCATAACGTTATTATATGCATCTGCTGCGAGTTCGTAATCTCGAGCCGAACCATATATATAAATTTGGTTGTTTTGCATCATACTAAGATTTTCGTTAGTGCGTGTAAGTACACTTTTACCGCGAGTTTTCGACGTCGCATAATCGTATAAGAAATTATACTGCAAGTCTCCTACTGTCCCACTATTACAAGAATCAAAAAACATCAATATCTTACATCTCGAGTTTTTTAAAATGGCATTGAACTCGTCGTCAATTAATGCGACCAATCTCCTTTTAGTATCATCATAAACGACAACATATTCATCTTGTCCATCACTTTCATTCGTACCATAATCTCTAAATTTTGAACCATGGCAACTCATATGAACCCATAATTCATCCTCTTCTTCAAGTGAATTGCATAATATTTTTAATCGATTCGTAATATTATTTTTTGTAGGATACCTATTGTCTAAATCAAAATCATCTCGGAAAATATACATATTCTCCTCTTTATATCCATATGCGTCCATGAGCATATTTGCTATTAAATTCATATCATTGATACATCCGAATAATTCCCACGATTTACCCATATTGGTATAATTTAACCCACAGAGAACAGCATATTTTTTACCCATTATATATAATCAAAATATAAAAATATAAAATATATAAATATACCCCTACGTACATTTATATATACATATATCGATAATGAAGCGAGTAATGTCGAATAATTTAAAGATGTTTGATATTACATTGAGGGATGGATTACAGTCGCTTAAACAAATTGTACCTTTGGAAAAAAAGAAGGAACTCGCTAATTTTATTTATCATACATATCATCCGTCTGCTATGGAAATAGGATCAATTGTTTCACATAAACATGTTCCTCAAATGGACAATTCTATTGAAGTGTATAATTATTGTATTGAGCAAAAATTTAATACGGATTTATTTATGTTGACGCCGAATATGTATGCATTGAAAAAGGCGAAAAAAGCAGGTGTTAAAAACTTCTCATTCATAACATCTGTCTCCAATAAATTTCAATTAAAAAATACGAATAAAACTCTCGACGAAACAAAGGCTGAATTGAGAGATATGGTTAAATTACTTGATTCCGACGATAAAGTAAAGATATATATTAGTTGCATCAATGAATGTCCTATTGCGGGAAAAATTTCCGATACTGATATTGCTATGGAGCTATATTATTATGTATATAATTCTTTTGAAATACATCAATTGTGCTTATCTGATACATGTGGAACATTGGATTTATATTCATTTAATGAAATCATGAAACAAATACGTGGTAGTATAAATGTTAAACGAATTAGTCTTCATCTTCATAAAAACGCAACGAATATGGATACCCCATTAATAATTGAAAAGGCAAAACTCTTTGGTATAAATTCATTTGATGTATCTGCTATAAGTAATATGGGTGGTTGCGCAATGACGATTGATCCGAAAAAAAACCTTCCACCAAATCTTCATTATAGTGATGTCGATGAAGATTATGAATGTTTCGAAAAATAGATTAGCTTAATGCTAAACAATTGAGCAATTTTTTCTTAGAAATATATGGTGATGGATTATTATTGTTTCCTCTGCCTTTTCTTTTTTTTTTATGATTTCTATTATTGTCATAATCATTATTGTCATAATCATTATTGTCGTTGTCGTTTCCTCTATTAGGTAATTGTCCTGGGAAATTCTCTTCTCCATTATTATTTCCTCCACCAGATGAATCACAACTTCTTTCAAAACCATCACCTTCAAAGCTACCACACTTGTTAGAATCAGCATTCCAATAACATTTATTGCCATTTATGTCTTGACCATCTAAGCAATTATTGCAATTATCTGGTAATGTACAACTCGTATAATATGGAGGGGGCTTATTACTGTTACTATTACTATTATCGTTATTATCATTACAATCACCACTTATCCAATCATCATAGTTATCAACATCTAATGAATCTAAATAGTCTGTATTCGCACACTTTGTTTCTTTTTCGTTCCAATAACATAGTTCACCTTGTTCGTTGTTATTTGTACATTGAGAGCAATTACTTGCATTAATTGGACATGAATAGCTTTCGCTGTTATTAAAGCTTTCATATAAACGGGGTCTGTATGTAAATACAATACTCCCCAATAATATTATGGCCAATATAAATAATAATTTATGATGACTCAACTTTTTTGAAAATATGTTCATTTTATATATTATAGTATGAATATATTATTGCACTATATAGATATTAACTACTTCCTAAATTAATATTAATAAAAAATGATACATTTTAAAATGAAATAGGTTATTCAATGCAACATTTAAAGAGGATGTCAATGATTCCAACCGTATTTTCACAAGCAAGTGCATCAATGACAATTGTCCAAGGTCATCAACAAACCAAAGACTGGCGAAAAGCGCAAGATTGGTACATTGATGGTAAACGCAATGAATGTGAACTATTTCAACGCAAACAACTCGAAACAATGCTTGGTGTGGAATGTGCGAAAACGAACTTGCGTTTTAATACCGAAACGTATGGTCTACATACCATGACTCGACCACTTGATCTGGAAAATGGTTTTGAATGGACAGAAGACTTTGACGGACTCTCCATAATTGGTGATAAAAAGCTGTATTTCAATCTCAAGTTCATATGTGATGCTGGAGGTGCTCAGACTCGTTCTCTTCGAGAAGTATATCATTTCACCAAGTGTCAATTGGAATACTTGTATAATCAAGAAACCACTGATTCAAAAAATGTGTATTTTATAAACATTCTTGATGGTAATACAGCCATGAAACACTTATCAAAGTTCCAATTTTTAATTAACAAAGAGAAATATCACTCTTCGCGCAACAACATCTTCGTTGGAGATATGTATACATTTAATACATGGTATGCATCTCTCTTACAATAAAAAATCACTTCTTTCCTAATATAAAGTTATATGCCTGCCCTATTTTTTCTTGTTATTCAGCTATCATCAAGTATTTTATGATATTGTATGCGTGGCTCATTGATATTCGTTTTCTTGCGAAGCCATTTTTACTTTCACGATAGTTGGTAAGAAATAATGAATTATATTTATCTCGATTATCATTGATGAAATCGTTAAATTGCGCAACTAAGGCTTTTTGTTCATCAATATCCAGATCCGGCTCTATGATTAATGTCGCATATGCGCGAGCAGATAAGTTTTCCGTCTCATCAATGAATAAATCATCATCATTTTCTACATAATAAATTCCAAGTCTTGATTCGTTGCTATCATCAATGCATTTCAATTGCAGATTGCTATTTTTCTTATGCATATTATTTCGCGTTAATCTCTCTATCTTAACGGAATCGTTTTCTGTAAGGCAATGTATATGACCACCAAAAGTATATAGATTTTCCGGACACAGGTCCATCATTTTAGTAATCTTTTTTGGATAAAACTCGACTGGTATGTTTTGTATAGCGTCAATTGACGTGCCATTATTTTGATTATTGAATTGAACAACACATACGGTATAACTTGTATCATCAAATACTTGCTCTTCGAAAATACGCATTTTTTCAATAGTATACACATTCATAAAATCGCGACGCAATTCAATATCACTCTTCCTTATTGAACAAAAGAAATTCAACGGAATAATAATAATACCTCCACTACATTGATTGGTAATCAAGTTTCGCAGAAAACACTTATAAAGATCATTTTCTCCATATTTATCGAATACAAGTTTATTATCGCACTTGTTGCGAGCCAGATATGGTGGGTTGGTAATTATATAAAATCCATTATAATCGGGTGGGTCCAATAGTGTATCTCGACATATAATCGCACTTTTTTTGGGATCAATATCGTATTCCAATACATTTTCTATTGGTTGTTTTCCATGTATGACATATGAAGTTAAATGCCCTTCACCTGCAAAAGGTTCGATTAAATGAGTAGTATCATCCGGTATATTAAACCCATGTAAAATATATTTATAATTCGTTGTATAAAATTGACCGAGTTCTTGCTTTAAACAATTCATAGTACTTAATGTTAAAATATATATAGCTAATACCATTATATCATTTTTATAATATATGATTGTTTACACTTTTCTTCGTCGTTGTTTTTATAAGCTGGTTAGTGCGTTTTCATATTCTCTACGATGATTTTTAAGTTTATAAAACAATAATAATTCAGAATCAGTATATGTACTGTACTCTGTTAATGAACCTGGTAATACAAACTTATTTGAAGTAGTTTCTAAAACCATAAATACTATGGATGATTGATATATTTTTTTTAGAAATAGTTCTTTGCTAATAAATTGTTTAGATGGGAAACGGAGTACTAATTTACCATTTGTATTTTCCATTAAAACGCACGCATCTAATTTATTGTCCCAACAATATGTTAAACTCTCCATTAAATTATCATCCTCTACGAAATTTATAAATACGTCTCTTTCTTTACTAAAGTGTTTTAGGATCATTTTGGTTGTTTTATCATCATATTCGTTGCCACAATTTTTAATTGTATTATTTTCTGATGGATCAACTATCTGTAAATATGTATCTCCATCAGAAAATAACTTTAATATCTTAGAAAACAATCTTATATTAATGGACATCATAACTATAATATAATATATATGTATATTAAAATAAATGCCAAACACACAACAATTAGAGAATTTTTTTAAGAGTAGTCCAGACGTCAGACATGAAATTTTAAAAAATATTACATCTTGTTCGCTTTCTACAATGAAGATAATAGCCGACAAAACGACAAAAAACGATAACACGATTTATAGTATTGAAAATTACTATGGAAACATTGAAAGAATAAATATTAAATATGATGAATCTGTTTTCTCTTCAGTAACTTGGATTAAACCAGTTAGTATATTTGATAGGGTAAAATTGTCATTTAATTGTAAGTATAATGATAATCAAGAAAGTAAACAATCAAAATTTATATTAGAAATATTGCGTACTGATGAAATTTTAATAAAAGATCTGACTATGCTCATTGTAAAATAAATATATTTACTAAGTATATAATACGATGACATTACATTACGGAGATCCATTTACACTAACGTCTATTTATGGAGATTTTCTGGAAATAAAAACTGATAAGAAGCCACCAAGTCAATATATAGATGGCTCTACTAAACAATTATCTTTCACTTCTAAGAAGAATGACTTTTTATGTATGTTTATAAGTGCAAGTGATATAGAAAATGGCGAAGAAATACTATATAACGCTCAATTACATATATGTATTTATGGATATCCCGATGAAATAGGTTATTATAGTGATAAGAAAGATAATCGACCACTATATTTTTTTGATAAAGACGCTGTTCTTAAAGCTACCAAAGACAATTCGGATTATAATTGCACTTTTAATATTAAGCCAGAATTAGTTGATGATATACCATCCAAGGGAGAAACTGACCCAGTTTTATATACTGATGTAATTAGTATTGCTGGCGATTCTTACTACACCAAAACCAGTAATTGTGGCTGGTGGGGCTGTCGTGTTATGAGGACATATGATGATAATAAAGATTATCCAGTTAGTTTTGTCCACGGCGATAAGCCTTCTCCATTTCCAACGTTTACTATATATGCAAATGCAAATAATGAACAACCAGAAAATGATGATAGTAGCAATAACACGTTTTCGGAATCGGACAATATTCACTGTACGTGTGCCACAGGATCAAAAATAAATGATAGCGCACAGTCTAATATTTCATATGACAAAGAAACCGAAAACTCGATCGTTGACAAGACTACAGTTGAAGAAACGTACAAGATTGGTTACAAAGAGGGGTTTAATGCTGGCTGCTTTCCTGCTGCTGGTTGCATACCGGAAACGTGCTACGAAGAAGTGTGTGTGGATGAATATTGTACACCAAAAGTATGTACAGATCCATGTGGTGGATTATGGGGGGGGTGTAAAACATGTATTCCAGCAGTATGTACTCCAGGATTTTGCACTACAGATTTTATTCCAAATTGCTCACCAAAAGTATGTACAGATGATTTGTGTGCTCAAGTAGGAATTGAGTTTACAAACAGCGTAAAATTACATTTTGATTACGAAATAATAAACATTACCAAAGAATTAGCTGACATATTGACTGGCACTATATCTTATACTTATGAACAAAAAATTATCCTAACAAACATGTATTTTAAAGGTAAGATACTATACGAGGAAACCGCTTCTAATTTAGCAACCGTCTCATATTCAGTCGAATTAACAATAGATGTTAAAAATCCAACTGCTTTATATTGTCGAAATGCGTTAGAACCCACAAAAACCACCTTTGCGTGTGGAGGTTGCATACTTCTTACTGACGAAAAGTTGGATATTGAAGCGACGGTAAAACTTGGCGGGGAAGATATAGGGTTTGAGATGAGTATAGGTCAACCTACAATTGGCGTTTGTGCAACTACAAGCTCAAGTCCTGGTAGTACAGGAACCTATTACAATTTATCTGCATCAGTATATACAAAGATGATAATACCAGGTGTCCCTGATCCTGTTTTAACCGCGAATGTGGTTTACTCGCAGAAGCTTGCATAACTACTTATTAATATAACAATTACCCATAAAAACTTGTTATATTATATATGATTGTTTACATTTTTCTTCGTCGTTGTTTTTATAAGACGTATAATTACCACCCAATAATATATTATCCGCCGAATGGGAATTCGTATCAAATAAAACCATCATGTTTTTATCTGTATTATATTCATTTACATATTTAAAATCTCCCATATAATCACCCAATCCATAAATGATTAATTTATTATTATACATTTCATAAGGTTTATTTATAATATGATGTGCGCCGTGTCCGAAAACAACGTCAGTGCCCAGGTCGCATAATTTTTTAAAAAAGATCTCATACCTGGATTGCAAATAAGTTGTTCCTGTGTTATAGTCTGATTGAAAGTTTTTTCCCCAATGAATAGACATAATCAATTTCCTTTTCCCTTTGATTTTTTGTAAATACTGAATTAAATTACATGTATATTTTTCTTGTTCATATGAATCTATTAATAAACAATTATCACGCCATAATTTTGTATTTTCGGGATAATTTTTAACATTATTCTTTTTTATCGTCCAATGATCTGTCGCGTTTACATATATAAAATTGTCATCGATATAATATGTCTTCCTAACTGTAAACTTGTAGTTATATTTATCTAATATATGTAAGGTATTATTGTAGCCTTCAATATTGTAATCAAATGTATGATTATTTATAGTAGAAACGAATATTGGTTTATGAATCTTTTCTTTCAAGTATTTTACATGATCCTCACCAATTGTATATATAGAAATATCCTTGTTATCTAATTTATGCTTATCTATTTCAAACTGTTCGCTTAATAGTACCGTTTCCAAATTAAAAAATAAGGCATCACTTTGGTTAAATAACTCGACAATGTCATTCGGCAATTCAAAATTGCAAGTTTTATTTCTTCTACCAAATTGTAAATCACCTATAAATAACAACTTCATATTATACTATGAAAGCATTTTAATTTACAGTAAATTTCAATATTGTAAATTTCAATATTGTAAATTTCAATATTGTATATTTCAATATTGTATATATAAAACGGTTAAAGGTATTCGCGAATATATATTATACTAAACCTATTACCATGTCATTTCTTAAACAATACTTTGAATTAACAAATGACTATAAATCGAAATATGGAGCTCGCACACTTGTATTGATGCAATGTGGAGCATTTTTCGAAGTGTATGCAAAAAAAGACGACGACGGTACCATTCATGGCAGTAATATCATTGAGTATTGCGGTATAACCGATTTAAAACGTGCTTATAAATCGCCAGGTCATATTATGGCAGGATTTCGCGATTACGAAATAGACCGATATGTGCGCAAAATACAGGATAATGGTATTACCACCGTTGTATACGAAGAATATGATACCGCAACAGATGGTACTAAATTGCGCCGATTACAGGGGATTTATTCACCGGGTACATATATTCAAGAAGATGATAATCAAATAACGAATAATATAATGTGTATATGGGTCGAGGAAAAGACTACCCGATTTCTAAATAAGAAGATATTCGGCATGTCGAACATTGATATTATTACCGGTCGCACATCTCTCTTTGAACATGTTGTAGAAAATGACCATAGTCCAACAACCTATGATGAGATTGAGAGATTCCATTCTATTTATAATCCATCGGAAGTAATCATGATATCGAATATGGATAATAAAAAAATAGACGACATAGTATCATATGCGGGTATTACACCAAAAACCATCCATAAAATTGCTTATATGAGCGAGGATTCTCCCCAAAATAAATTGGCAAGATATTGTTTTTTGCAGAATTTTCAACAAGAAATATTGTCTTCTTTTTTCTCACCTATTATTTCTCAATCTCTCTATACTTCATATAATGATTCAGTCTACGCAATGTCAAGTCTAACATACATTCTTCAGTTCGTCGCTGAACACAGTCCATACTTGGCGGAGAAGTTAAAAGAGCCCTTTTTCGAAAATCACAGTTCTCGCGTGGTATTGGCGAATCACAGCTTGGAGCAACTTAATATCCTTCCGAAACATCATACGGGTAAATATGGGTGTATACTCAATCTTTTGGATAATAATATAAGCGCAATTGGAAAGCGCCGATTCAAGCGCAATCTATTAAATCCAAGTTTTGACGAAGTGTACTTGTTGAAGGAATATGAAATTGGTACTTATATTAATGATCATAGAGAGAAATGTCATAAATGGCGTAAAACAATGAGTGAATTAAAAGACCTCGAAAAATTGTATCGAGTTATTATTTCCGAGAAGGTTTTACCTCAATCAATACCCATTATTGTTTCCAATTTTATGATAATCCGGGAATTATTTCACGAAATAAAAGAAAATCATAAAATGCTGTATGATTATATTGATCGGGGCGACGCAATAAACCAATGCGAAACGGTTGAGAAATTTCTCAAGGATACATTTCAATTGGACATTTGTGATAATATGAGTGGATCAATTGATTATATCACCATTTTTATACAAAAAGAACAAGATGCTGAATTGGATAGCATGAGTGCGGAATTGCTTGTGGCAGAAAACGAATTGCAAAATATAATTGCCATTTATAATGGGGTTATCAAAATGGTCGATAAGAATAATAAAACAAGTGATTATATCAAAATTCATGAAACTGAAAAGGGTCGCATCAGTCTACATATAACAAAACGCAGAGGAACACTTTTGAAAAATGCATTGAATATGCCGTCTGATACAAGTGGTATATACAAAGAACTGGAACTTATAAATGCTACTACTGCTAATTCGGCGCTTTCAAGCAAAATAATTGACGGATTATGTAATAAAATCTGCTCATGTAAAAAAAGCATTCAACAACGTCAAGAAATTGTATACAAAAGAATTTTATGCACGTTGAAAGAATATCAGACTGAATTCGAAACAGTTATCCATATTGTGGGGTGCATTGATAATTGGCAAAATCTCTCTTATATGAATCAGAAGTTTTCTTTGTGTCGCCCAATCATTGACTGTGAAGCCGAAGTATCTTATGTACATGCGACCGACGTATATCATCCACTCATCCAATCTTTGCAACAAGACGAGTTATATGTAGCGAATGATTTAGAATTGAATAATAAGGATGGCCCGATGGGAATCTTACTTTATGGGACCAATGCGGTCGGAAAGACGAGTTATATCAAAAGTATCGGTATTGCGATTATTATGGCTCAGGCCGGACTATTCGCACCATCATCAAGTATGAAATTTAAACCTTATAAAAATATAATGACACGTATATTGGGAAATGACAATATTTTAAAGGGACTTTCCACATTTGCGGTAGAAATGATAGAACTGCGCACTATATTGAAAATGGCCGATCAAAACAGTCTTATTTTGGGAGATGAATTATGTTCGGGAACAGAAATTGATTCCGCGAAAAGCATTTTTGTTGCGGGATTGCAGTGGTTATATAATAGAAAAGCGTCGTTCATTTTCGCGACACATTTACATGAAATTGCGAATTATGATGAAGTAAAAGAGCTCGTTCGGGTTCACTTAAAACATCTTTCAGTTATTTACGACGGTGCAACGAATGCGCTTATTTACGATAGAAAACTACGTGATGGACCAGGTGAGAGTATGTATGGATTAGAAGTGTGTAAATCATTAAATCTACCAGAAGATTTTTTGCAAAATGCAATTTCACTCCGGAATAAATACGATTCATCAAGTGCGAGTAATAATTTATTAAATGCATCGACATCGCAATATAATTCGCAAAAAATAGTCAGCATGTGTGAAATGTGCCGTGATAATAAAGCGGAACATGTGCACCACTTGCAACATCAGCGAAAGGCTAATAGTAAAGGATTTCTCGGCACATCTCATAAAAATCATTTAGGAAATCTAATGTCGCTATGTACTTCATGTCATCATAGTATTCATAGTGGAGATAATGTTCAGCACGTGAAACGTAAGACAACAAATGGAAATCACGTATTGGAAAAAATATAACTATAGTATAATATACTTGAATCATGGGAGCAAAAGAAGCAACTGGAAAATTTATAGGAATGCTTATTGTGGCTGCAGCCATGTTAGGTCTAATATTCTTTTTAAAAATGGTTGGATTCGATCTTACGCCAGTGGAGAATGTACATTTAGACAAAGTGGTAGTTGTAGAGGGTTATGCAAATGCATTTTGCGATGCGTATAAAGGAAAAAGTGGTGAATTGAATAAACAATGTGGTGATCTTACCAAAAAGAATTGCCTATCGGCTGACTGTTGTGTATATGCCAAAATGAATGGTGATGAAAAATGTTTAGCTGGAAACGAACATGGACCAACATTTCGGTTTAATGAAGATGGAAAAACGAATGACATAGATTATTATTTTTATAAAAAGAAATGTTATGGTAAATCGTGCAAATAAATATATATATATCCTGTTTCCAAATATAATACGATATTTTTACATTTAAAAATAAAAATGAAAGTTATAAAGATTTAAAATAATGACATTATACTATATATAATATGATTATTCCAGTCAAGTGCTTCACATGTGGAAAGGTTTTGGCAGATAAATACAATTATTATTTATCGCAAGTGCGAAAGATCAAGGAAAGTAGAGATATGGATGTGAACAAGGTTGTTTATTTAACAAAGGAATTTATTGATAAAACTCCTGAAGGAGAAGTTTTAGACAAGTTGGGATTAACAAAGATGTGTTGTCGCAGACATTTATTAACTCATGTAGATATTGAATAAATATCTTTGCATATTATATATTTATAATGAAAATTTTACGAAAAACAAAGAAATGTGTCTCTTTAAAATCGAAGAAAGGTGGTTCAAGATCGAATAGACGGGGTTCAAGATCAAAGAAATGTGGTTCAAGATCAAAGAAATGTGGTTCAAGATCGAAGAAAAGTGGCTCAAGATCGAATAGACGGGATTCAAGATCGAATAGACGGGGTTCAAGATCGAATGGACGGGGTTTACGAAAGAACAAAACACGCTGCGGAAAAAGTGGAGGATCTATTGGCTTAGACAAGTTGGGGTATGGTTGGGTTGGTTCCAAGTTAAATACTTGGCCTGGGGTAAAAGGCAATAAAAATAGTATTACGCAATCGAATCACTTGCCAGTCAGCCCATATGGCGTTCCAGTGGGTGGAGTAAATTTACCGCATTCAACGTATGGCGATAAGACTGGAAATTCATCCATACCAGTATCGCCGGAAAAACTAAAATTAATCGGAGGATATAATTATAACTCTCCTGGTAAATCTGTAAAAATAAGAAACAGTAGAGGAAAAAATAAAAAACAGAAAGGTGGTCTTTTTTTTCAAGACATTAAAAATTTCGGAAGATATTTAGTAAAAGGTGTCGAGGCGAAAATGGATGGTGTTCGCGGAGTTTCACAACCAGTCGGTGTTATGCCTACGGATCAACCATATATTAATAGAGATGTAAAGGTTATTGTTTCAGATCCGGTGAATGTAGAAAAAATATATAGAGAAAACTCTGAATCGATCGCAAAACTTTGAATCGATCGCAAAACTTTGAATAAAAGTTTTTTATATCATGATATTATAAAATGGTAAAGAATCTTGATGTGTCGAATTTTTGTACTCCCGCAATCGTATATTTTGGAATATCTATCGTTTCAATCATACTCATGCTTTTACAGAACATGTCTGGAAACGGAACATACAAGTTAGGCTCTTATTCATGTGATTGTGGAAACGTAGGATTGGTATTTTTAGGAAAGTTAATTTATGTATTTTTATGGACATGGATCCTCAATTTCATATGCCGAAAAGGTTATAAGAATATCTCATGGTTCTTGGTGCTTTTCCCATTTATGTTGTTTTTTGTTTTCATAGGAATGTTTTTATTAGGAAGAATTGAGAAACAATTGTATTAATCATATACTTGAAATCCCATATAATATAGTATGTTATATGGTATTTAAAAAAATATACTCCTGTTATAGTAGAAACCAATATGGACAAGGATGAATTACCATGGAAAATTATAGATACATTTTTCAAAGACGATTCCCAGATTTTAGTGCGACATCACATCGACTCTTTCAACGATTTCTATAATAATGGACTTCGAAAAACGATGAAAGAAATGAATCCCATAAAATTGCAAAAAGAACAAGACGAAAAAACACGAGATTTTAGGCGAAAATGTTTTTTATACATGGGTGGAAAAGACGCTGATAAGATTTATTATGGAAAACCGATGATTTATGACGAAGACCGACAGCATTATATGTATCCAAATGAAGCCAGAATGCGCAATATGACATATGGCATGACAATTCACGTAGATGTTGAAGTAGAGTTCGAAATAACATTAGATAGTGGTGAGGTCAAAACACATTCTATTACATTGGACAAAATATACATGGGTACATTTCCAATTATGCTTCAATCGGAATTTTGTATTTTAAGCGGACTTTCTCAGGCAGCCAAATATAACATGGGTGAATGTAAAAACGATTTTGGAGGATATTTTATCATTGACGGAAAAGAAAAGGTAATTATTTCTCAAGAAAAGTTCGCCAATAATATGCTTTATCTTCGCACAATTGAAGATGACAAGTATAGTCATTCTGCTGAAATTAAAACGGTATCAGAAGATTCGTCAAAACCAGCAAGAACCATTGCTGTAAAAATAGTGACCCCAACCACTACGTTCACAAATAACCAAATTGTAGTCACTATTCCAAATGTTCGTAATCCGGTACCTCTATTTATTGTTATGCGTGCACTTGGCATTGAATCCGATAAAAAAATTATCGAGTATTGTTTACATGATCTGAATAAAGAAAAGGAAATGGTTGACATGTTTATACCAAGCATTCATGATGCCGGCGTTATATTTACACAACGCGAAGCACTTAATTTTATGAAAGAATTGGTCAAAGGAAAAACCGTTTTTCACGTGCAAGATATATTAATGAATTATTTCATGCCTCAGGTAGGTGAATTAAATTATCATCAAAAAGCCATGTTTCTCGGATATATTGTAAAGAAATTATTAATGGTTAAGATGGGTATTGAGAAGCCAACTGATCGCGATAGTTTCCGGTTTAAACGTGTTGATGTTCCGGGTATTTTAATCGGTGATTTATTCAAAGAATATTATAAGATGCAACTGCAGCATGTGCGATTAGAAATAGACAAGCAATACAAGTATAAAACCGCGATTTATAGAGAGAATTTCGTCGGATTAATCCAAGATCGTTATGGCGACTATTTTAAAGAACGCATTACTGAAGCCGGATTTAAAAAGGCTTTCAAAGGGAACTGGGGTTCAACTGAACACACCAAAAAATTGGGCGCCGTGCAGGATTTAAATCGTCTTTCATATAATTCGTTTTTATCCCACTTGAGAAAAATTAACTTGCCCATGCCAGATAGTGCAAAAGTGGTGAAACCTCGTCTTTTACATGGTTCACAATGGGGTCTAATTGATCCAGTTGATACACCGGATGGAGGAAATGTTGGATTTCATAAACACATGGCCATTTCAACACATATTACAAGCGGATATTCCAAGTTTCCCATGATTGACTGGTTAGACAATAATCTTCCATATATGAAATTGGAAGAATGCCAACCATCGTATATACATGGAGCCTGTAAGCTTTTTGTCAATGGGACATGGATTGGTATTATCGAAAGTCCAGTTGAAAGTGTTCGTTTTTTAAAGAAGAATAGAAGACATGCGTTAATTCCTGTAATGACGAGTATTTCTTGGACAATAAATACGAATGAAATACAGATTTTTACAGATGGAGGGCGTCTTTGTAGACCCGTGTATTTTATAGATGAAAATAAAAAACCCAGTTATGACAAGCCTGCTATTATGGAAAAGATTATGAGTGGAGCATTCACTTGGAACAATCTCATCACCGGATTTGCATCAAAGAGAGATTATGGTAAAAACAAGTTATATTCTTTAAAAGATTTATATAGCACAGATGACTTTCAAAAGTTAGAAGGAACGGGTGCTATAGTCGACTATATAGATACATCAGAGGAAGAAAATTTATTAATAGCTTCAAAAGAAGAATTATTGGAAAAAAACCCGAGATATACCAATCTGGAAATTCACCCATCATTATTGCTTGGAGTCATGGGTAATCAGATTGTATTTCCCGAAAACAATCAATTACCTCGTGATTTATTTGCATGTGGTCAAGCAAAACAAGCCGTATCTCTATATCATTCCAATTACCTATCTCGTATAGATAAAATGGGAGTCGTATTGAATTACGGACAAGTTCCATTGGTAAAGAGTCGCTATATGGAATATATCAATCATGAACAGCATCCATATGGAGAAAATTGTATTGTGGCAATCGGTGTTTATGGAAGTTATAATGTGGAAGATTCAATCTTATTTAACGAAGGTTCCGTAAAACGAGGTTTATTCAGAACGACCTATTACAATATGTATGAAAGTCGCGAAGAAAGTTCAAGAGTAGGTGCTTCCGTTATTGATTCCCATTTTGTCAATATTGAAAATGAAAATGTTGTGGGTATCAAGCCTGGATATGATTATAGTCGCCTGGATGAATATGGTATGATTGAAATGAATTCGGAAATAGACGACAAAACGGTGGTAATTGGTAAATCAAAAACGAATTTAGAGAATCCTGACGTGTCAATTGATGCATCTATATTTCCTAAAAAAGGTCAACTTGGTTATGTAGACAAAACATTTATTACGGAAGAAGAAGAGGGGTTTCGTTTAGCCAAAGTTCGCATTCGCGAAGAGCGCATGCCGGCGATTGGAGACAAGTTTTGTTCACGATGTGGACAGAAAGGTACAGTTGGTATTTTAATTCCAGAAGAGGATATGCCTTTCACAGAAGACGGTATTAAACCCGATATTATCATTAATCCACATGCTTTACCATCGCGTATGACAATTGGACAATTAATTGAAACCGTAATGGGAAAAGCATGCGTCATGACGGGAGGTTTTGGATCATGCACAGCATTTGAAAATAAGGGCCCTAAACATAAAGAATTTGGAAAAATATTGGTTCAAAATGGGTTTCACGATAGTGGCAATCAGATCTTATATAATGGTTCAAGCGGAGAGCAATTAAGTTGCGAGTTGTTTATGGGACCCACATATTATATGCGATTGAAACATATGGTAAAGGATAAAATCAATTATCGTGCGCAAGGACCTCGAACAATGCTTACACGACAGACGGTTGGTGGTCGAGCGAATGATGGAGGTTTACGTATAGGAGAGATGGAACGTGATGGTATTATAGCACATGGAGCAGCCGGATTCTTGAATGAATCTATGCTTGTTCGCGGGGATGAATATTTTATGGCTGTATGTAATATCACCGGGACAATTGCTATATACAATGAGGCAAATAATCTATTTATGAGTCCAATGGCAGACGGACCCTTGAAATTTACGGGAAATCTTTCGAATACAATGAATATTGAAAAGATAACGCGTTTTGGGCGTTCATTCAGTGTTTTGAGAATACCTTATTCATTTAAGCTATTGATACAAGAGCTACAAGTGATGAATGTTCAGATGCGATTGATTACTGAAGACAATATTGATCAGATTACCTCCATGAACTTTTCATCAAATGCGAATAAATTGGCTGGATTAGATAATATAGAAGATGTAAACGCTGGATTGACCGAACTTATTCGAAGTTCAACCGCTGAAATACGTAAGAGCGATACCAATATGCCTTATATACCTGATCGAGAAATAGGTAAAAACAAACAAGAGGCGGCTATTATACCTGATATAATAGAAGAATCTACGATTGATCCTGATGCCTTTGCTTGGCAACAAGAAGGATTTGATGCAGACGGAACCGAAAAGTATATTTCTATAATATTGGACGCAAATGGAGATCCAGTGGAGACTTGGAGTAAGGAAGATAACAAGGGCTATTCTAAACCGTATAGATATCCAACTACATGGGAATCACCAACATATGATGATGGTTCCCCGATTAATGCGGTAATCGTCATTGATGCATTGAAAGAAAATCAAGTACCGAATAATCTGAAATATGTTCTTGAAAAAATACGAATGGATAAAATTGGGTATGAATTGCCATATAGTCCCCCCTTTGCTCCTGGAACTCCAGGTCAAGTAGATGGTAGATCAATGTATTATACTCCAGATGAAAGTACCAGTCCTGATTATCCTCCTCCAGGCAGTCCTGATTATCCTCCACCTGGCAGTCCTGATTATCCTCCTCCAGGCAGTCCCAATTATCCTCCTCCAGGCACTCCACCTTATCGACCAGACAGTCCGGATTATCAACCAGACGGTACCCCTTATCCACCTGGCAGTCCGGATTATCCACCTGGCAGCCCTGCTTATGCACCCGGCAGTCCTGCTTATGCACCCTACAGTCCTGCTTATGCACCCGGCAGTCCTGCTTATGCACCAAGTAGTAATGTATATGACCCAATTAGTCCTCCTTATTCAGTAGCATTGGGAAGAACAATGACTATGCAAGAGTTTAATCATGCATATGGTATAGAAAGTCCAAGTCCATCATCAGATGGTTCTATACCTCCACCCCCACCACCAGAAAGTTCTAAACGATCTTCTTCCACTGGAACTCCATTTAGCGACGAAGAAGTCAATACTATCGCAAAAAATATTGAATCAGAATCAATTTTCAATGTAAAAGATGACACAGAGGTAGATATTGAAGTAGATGAAATCGCACCAGACGGAAATACTAAAAAGATTATAATTAAAAATTGAGGAAAGCTATTTAAAATAATAATACCATATATTAATTAGTCATGTCAGAGATTTCAAGCCAGACAATAAGTCTTATTTCAAAATCGCGCACCAATTTACTCGAACAATTGGAATATCAAGGATACGATACCAATGATTATAATGAGTTTAGCATTGAAGAAATCAATGCAATGTTTATCAATAAACAATTAGATATGACTCTTGCTGCAAAAGACGCAAAAAAGACACACGTCATTTTTCATATTGAAAAAACACTTCGCAAAGAAAATGTAAACGATTATATTGAAAAAATATACAATGTAGAACAGATATTATCCAAAAATGACATGCTTGTCATCGTCATGAAAACGCAGCCCAACGACACACTTATTAAATATTTAAAGCATGTATGGGAAGAGCAAAATATTTTCATCGTTATTCATGGAATGCCCAAGCTACAATTTAATTTACTCAAACATGATTTTGTGCCCCCACATACAATCTTGACAAAACAAGAAACCGAAGATATGATGAAAAAGTTCAATATTATGAACACGAGTGAAATGCCGGATATTTCACGCTTTGATCCAGTCGCATTATCTATAGGACTACGTCCAACCGAAGTTTGTAAAGTTATTAGAACAAGTAAAACGGCAATTCAATCAATTTATTACAGATTTTGTTCTCCGTAAATAGTAAGTATGGATAGTGTAAAACAAGAAGGGGTAAAAAATATGTCTTTAAATAAAAGATTTTTTTCTGTTTTAGAAGATTTTGTAAACGAGTATAAAATAGCAAAATCGCATCCGGATATAATTGAATATAGTGATAAACTTCTTCATACCGAAGACGAATACAAGACGTTGGAAAAAGACATGTTCTTACAAAAGAACCATCTTGAAAAACTTGTAATACAAATGAATACGAGAATACGAACACAGTCAAAAAACATTGAGGACTATCGAACAAGTGTCGACAAATTAAAAAAGAAATCCTCCTACTTAAAACCGATTGTAAATTCATCAGAAGGACTTTATGAGGAAGAAAAGCAATTATATAGTATGATTTATTACGAAATAATTGCTCTTATTATGGGTATTTTTATGGCATCTGGACTAACTTACACCACTTTTAGGAAAACATAATAACATTTTCTACTATTATGATATATAGAAAATGTTGAACACCAATGAACATGAATATTTGGTAAATCAGGGGAAACAATTTTTGGAAAATCAAAATATATACACAAGTAATTTCTTTTTTAACAAGTTGCAATTGCCTTCTCATTCTCAAGTTGAATCTATAATGGAAAATATGGAATCAATGAATAAAAACGAAAGTGTTCAATCAAGCAAAAACCCAAAATTGGACAATTATGAAAAACAGTTTCACAAAACACTTGCTGAATATAACAAAACCTATAAAGAAATGAATGAAGACCGTTTAAAGAAAACGCAGACCCTCCAGCAATCCAAGAAATATTTAGGTAATGCTATAAGTGAAGAAGACGGAAATTATTATTATGTCAACAATTATGGTATAACGCATAAATACTCAACCGACGCATGGAATAAAAACAGCAAGTCTTGCCCAAAAACAGTCATGAGTGCATCTTCGTCATTGTTTCGCAAAGGCCCAGACATGGTTCCTGGTCAGCCATGTCGTATTGCCGGGAAAAATATTCGCAACCAAGAAACGGGAGAAGCTGCATGGGTAGATATCAAGGGATACAAACACGTTTATCCAGAAGACGTATGGGATAAAAAATCGAAATCATGCTCAAAAAATACAATTAGCATAAGCGACGAAAATTACAAGTTAATACCTGAGGATTCGCCGATGACCAATACGACAGTATGTGATAGTATGGATATTAATCCAATTGTCTGGGTACGACTCCAAAAACTTAACAAAAAACTCATCAGTTTGGCGCAAAAAATATCACAAGAGATTGAAAAAATGAAAATAAAAGACGAAGTGATGCGTAATCTGATTAACGATCAAAAGAAGCAATTGGATATTTATGTGGTAAACCTGGATAATGATAGATTGCAATTACAGCGTGAAAGGAACACGTTGATAACTATTAGTGGGGAGAAAGAAAACAGTGAACTCAATATGACCTCTAATTTATACAAGTATATGATTATGTTCATTATTGCCATACTCGCAATATTAATTACATTAAATATGATGAAAACGCAATACATATCGACTCGATCATTAATGATTAGTATGGTAATAATTCTAATTGGAAGCTATTATATATACCAGAATCTTAACATGATAATCTTAACGTGATAATCTCAACGTGATAATATCATATATTACAAGAAAAAATAAGATATATATATACATCTTATTTTTTTCCTTTTTTTATTATTTTTATTTTTTTCTTAAAAGTTTACGACATTATGCAATGTCATCCACATCTTCTTCTATCCGTATTAGAGATGGATGTAATTTTTTCCAGAATTGCCCAATCAAATACCAATAGGGCTCTTCTAATTCGTCCAACTTACTTTGCAGAACATTCCAGTCCCCACCACAACCACCTTTTTCTATCGGTACTTTAAATTCCCTACAGATTAAATCCGTTGTTCGCTGCCAATCGGTACCCCGTTTTGATTTATACTCTTCGTCTCGATCATATTCATAATGTCGAATTGTTATACACTCCTCAAATGAAACCGTTTTCTTACTGAAAGATGTCATGATACGTTGTTGCGTTGTTGCGTTGTTGCTAATTAGATGTTAGAACGATATCTATCATTTTTTTTAGGCATTATTAACGAGGCGATACACGACCACTTGGTGTAAAAATAGCACGAGCCATAAATAAAACGATTAATCCTACCATAACAAGTAAACTGGTACCTTCCATGTTTTCTTTAATTCCTAATATGGATTTTATTAATAAAAACAATAAGGTGTCAATTTTATTAATAAAAAAAACAGGGCGTCCCTCGGATTGCTTTCCGTTTTCGACACGGATTTCGCCGATTCCTATTATAGTATAATGGTTTCAACTGGGAAACATAACGACAGGAGATATTCTCATAGGAATATATATCTAACCGTTTCCGTAGTATTAATATTAATAATTGTAGTGCAATTCTAAACTAAAATCATAGCATCACATCCGACCAAATTCCATCCAAGCAACTAAATCACACGCGTTGGTGTGTCCAGTTACAGATAATACCACGTCAAACTCATTTTCATTGGTGGGGGCCTATTCCACCATTCCAACAAATTACCACATACGGCCGATTAAGGAAATATGTGTTTAACTGATACAACAGACTTCAATTGATTTTCATATTACACAGAGGGAACGGGACGATTTTTGGTGGTTTCGTCCAGGAATTTTTTACAAAATTAGGGGAGTATTTGATAGCTTGCGCGCTGATACATAATAGTATCAACTAACAATTAGTTTGCTTGACCGATAAACAGGCGTATCGTGCGTGTTAAATTATACCGGCACTATCAAATATATCTATATTTGTAAATCATTCCATTTATACACTTTCGAGGGAAGTGCTTTTCACGCTATCTGTGTCTAACTTTACCATACTTGAGCCAAGTTAGTAGCCCGCATATTATTTGATCATATATCCATGTGTCAATTTTTTTTTCCAGTAAGTCGTAAATATTGAGACCATGGAAAAAAATGATTCATTTATATAGTGTACGTTATTTAAATATCCAATAGAAAAGCATAGCAAAGAAAAGCAAAGAGATGTCATGTAAATCTAACCAATCGGTGAATAGATGCATATATTGTAATTGTCTATCACATGTAGCATCTAACTGCAATAGCAACATGAAGGGTCGCAGAAAAATTCTCACTGAGATAGGAAATAACTTCATGTTAGACGACGCATTACCTGATTTCAAGTCGTTTCCAATAAACGAATTGAGATTTATCGCGTCAAAATACGAGGTTTCCCAAAAAATACCAAATAAGCGCAAAATGAAACAACATATGAGTGATTATTTTGATAGACCATGTCTGGTTGATTATTTATACTCTCCCATCCCAACAACCCTCACAAAATCTCGCATGATAAAAGATTTGACCAGCCGATGGAGAATATACACAGTAGTTCGCGTCAATTACAATCACGAAAAACCGGAAAACGATGATTGTCCTATTTGTATGGATTGTATGTCTACTCCCCGGTGGAATCCAGTAAGACTGGACTGGGACAAGATTTCGACCAAGACACCTTTGCCAGCCGCATTATTTGATAATAATATTCGAACTCAATGTGGACATACCTTCTGTGGTGGTTGTTGGGAAATGCATATAAAGGCAAATAGCAAGGTCGAATACCACGAAATTCGGTTTCATAGAGAACCAACTGGACGAATGATTGTGGCTTGCCCGATGTGTAGACATAAACTGTCTTATTCAAAATAGAGAATCAATCATAACATAAGAAAAAGCGCAGCCGATATATATTTTTTTTCGACGCGGATTCCTCCCAGGTAATTTTTTTACACGTTCGATGGAGTGTTTTTCACGCTATATGTGTCTAACTTTACCATAATTGAACCAAGTTAGTGGCCCATTTATATATATATAATATATCAAAATGTAATAAAAATTAATATATTTTGATATATAAAATTAATGTTAAGAACGCTAACATTACTATTTATCTCATTAACAACAATGGTTGGAGGAAGAATGAACGAATATGTTCCACAATTAAATACTACAGACTATGTAAGTGAAAATGTATTAAAAACGTCAACGTCAACTCTCCCAGATGAATTTACTTGGCAGGAGCAAAATGGAATAAATTATTTAACAAAGAATTTAAATCAGCATATACCTGTTTATTGTGGTTCGTGTTGGGCACATGGTAGTGTATCAGCATTATCAGATAGAATAAAAATCATGAGAAAAGCGACATTTCCAGATATAAATTTATCAATCCAATTCTTACTGAATTGTCAATTTGGAGGGTCTTGTATGGGTGGAGATCATTTAGCCGCATATAAAGCAATTCACGATTATGGAAATATTCCTTTTGAAGATTGTATGGTATATCAAGCATGTAGTAGTGATTCAAAGGAAACGGCATGTGCAAACACAAATAATTTCATATGCGAACCCATCAATATATGTCGAACATGTGATACATTTAGCAATCACGGAGGTAAATGTGTATCAATAAATACCTATCCAAATGCAACAATCTCGAAATATGGTGCTGTGAGAGGTGCGGATAATATGAAAAGTGAAATCATAGAGAATGGACCCATAGCTTGTGGAATTAATGCAGCAGAGATAGATGACTATCATGGAGGAGTATTAGACGTGCCTAATGCAAAGAAAACAATCAATCATATAATAAGTATTGTCGGATGGGGATATGATAAAAAAATAGATAAACAATATTGGATAATTCGAAACTCGTGGGGTTCCTATTGGGGTGAAATGGGATTTATGCGATTGGTATTAGGAGATAATCAGTTAGGTATAGAAAGATCGTGTGCATGGGCGATACCGGGTGAATGGACAGAAATGAATAGTCCATGTAATGAAGATGGGAGCAATTGTACATAAAATAAAATTGAGACCTTTAATTATTATTATTAATATAGTATAATAATTAAATATTAATTTAAATTTTAACTTTCAAAGGTAAGATAACATGGAACAAAAACGAATTGTTTTCCCCGATGATCAAGATAATCGTATTCAAAAATTGTATTATGATGTAGATATTAATACAATTTTCAATAAAACGAAATTGCAAAATCTTAAAAACAAATTTTGTAGATATGTGAAGTATGTAAACACAAAATATTACACTGATATACAAGCAAAAGTATTAGTATTAGAAAACATACGAGATGAAGCATATATGCAATGGCAACGAGCAAAAAGAATATCGCTAATACATAATCCTACTCCTGAAAATGCAGAAAAACGGAAAGCATTAGTTCCAATATTTCGTAAAGCAGATGAAGAATATGAAGTAATGCTATGCGAACAATACTTTTATGACCAAATAATGGATGACATTCAATATAAAATATATGAAATAAAAAAACAAGTAAAGCACATTTACAAACATTATAGAAAATGTGCTCATTGTGAAAAAATGGCCATGGTTACAATATCTGGTTGTAAATCAGAACACAATTTATGTTCTGATTGTAGTGATGATATAACAGAATGTCCTGTATGTAATGAAGATTTGGGTCTACAATATTGCTCCATTTGTATGGAAAATAAAAAAGAAATAGTAGAAACTGGTTGTGAAAATAAACATCAAACCTGTAAGGAATGTTTGGATAAAATAATAAGAAAGAATAATGTGTGTCCATATTGCCGTGATTTTTGTAGTAAAGAACCAGTAGATCCACATCCAGCTTCGTATTACCTGATGGATAATGGAGAAGATATAAGAGACGTGTGGCAAGATAGGGCAGACGATAGGAGGGAGAGGGATAGGTAGTGGGTGATAATGAGAAGAAAGGATAATAAAAAACACAAATATATAAACTTTTTTTCCTATTATTCAAGGATATTTTATATTTACACCCTTGAAGTTTAAATATAAAATATCCACTTTTATTATACCGAATGTCTTATTTAAATTATCCAAAAAAATACCCAACTCTATTAAAATATAAAGAGGCACAAAATATATTCAATGATAGACTAAGTTATTATCTATCTTTAGAAGATAAATATAATAAATTAGTTGAAAAACAAGTAGTCAGTGCTAAATGGAGCATTATTCCTGGAAAATTAGAAGATGTAGTCGCGACGGGTAATTCCAGTGTATGGGGATATAATTCATCTGGAGATGTATATACATGTAAAAAACCATGCTTAGATGGAAAATGGGAAAAAACAGATGGACAAGTAAAAGCCATGGCGGGCGATAGAAAGCATATTTACGGAGTGGGTACGGACGATAATATATATATTAGAACTCAAACGAACAAGTCGAAATGGAAGATGGTGGGTAAAAAACAATTAGATAAGATTACAACCAATAAGTCCACCTCTATTATTGGAAGCAAAGGACAATTTAGTGTTAATTTAAGGATAACGTTAAAAGGTTCGGGTGAAAAGGATACTTATGATGAATCAGTTAGAACTGTGTTAACTAATATATCAATAAAATTAGATGATAAAATGGTCCATAATCAAGCAGTTAGTGTGGGCATCGATAATAATCCCAATACAAGCACTATAACATTTAATTCAACAACCACGGCGATTAATTACATAGTATTCGGTGTAGGTAATAGTAAACACAATCGTAATCGTCATGGATTTCATTTTGAAAATCCGTTCAAACCAGATCATGTAAAATATCCGAATTTATCCTATCTAAAAATAGAAATATTATCTGAAAGTGGGACATATAATACCTTATACGAAA
>Ga0233412_10000155_pt1 | contig 39111 bp, 69 predicted proteins | sample Na_anoxic_4_MG_FD_180667 | JGI IMG/M metagenome (GOLD analysis project Ga0233412, IMG submission 180667) | Seawater microbial communities from Saanich Inlet, British Columbia, Canada - Na_anoxic_4_MG | ecosystem: Environmental > Aquatic > Marine > Inlet | place: Canada: British Columbia... | reverse complement strand
AAAAGTTGTACCAGTAACAGAATCCAATGGGATGGGTTTTGTTCTGAATCGATTGTTGTTAACGACAACATTCCTGTCAATAACTAAAAGCTCAGACAGTTCGTCAAACTCCTTCTGAGTGTCAAGACCCCTGTACTTGTTCTCTATAACACGTAGGAACGCATTGTCAAACGCCCTCTGCATCTTAGGGTCACTGACGTAATCCGAGTAGCTGTTATCTATCTTATCCTCGAATAATCTTTTAAGGTCTAATCCTGTTACCATAGAACAAAGATACGCATTGTTACGGACACTTAAAAAGAAACCCCGACCTTACGGGGTCAGGGTCTGTCAACGGATACTATCCGAAGAGTGGTTATTCACTCAGTTCGATACCGTTCTCCTCCTCATACTTATGGATGCGCTCAATTGCACTGTCAAGATCTGCTGGGAATTTACCCTTCAACTTGTACTTCTTGTAAAGTGCCATGAAGTGCGCTCTTCTTTCGGCAGGAGTGAAGTCATCGTCATCAGACTCATTAAGGTCATTGAATGCCGTGTCATCACCATCACTCGCAAGTGAACGCTTCAGGTTATCATACATCTGTGGGTTATCCTTGAAGAACAGGGCAATGTCATCCTCATCCTTACCTATAAGAACATCACCGATATAGAACTTATCTGCATCTTCTGTAACAAAGCCAGATACAATTCCCTTGTTCACATACACCAACATCTCAACTTTATTGGCAACAGACTGCTTGTTAAGTGACCCAAATGTGTCAATGAATCTTGATGTGTTAGGCTCTTTAAGAAGAAGACCGTCCTGAATATCCACAAGCGTCAAAGTGATATCATCATCACTTACATTACGTGGATCCTGCTTGAAGAAGTACATTACATCCTTTCTCTGAGCCTCTGTCATTCCGTAAACTGTTGATACTACACGGTTTACATTAACGGTCTTAGAACGCTTCTTCTGTTTGGTAGCCTCAATGATCTCAATTGTGAACCTTGCACCATCCTTTCCAGATCCGTTCACATCCTCTACCATTGGGTGGTTCAACCAAAAATTGACCTGATCCTCAACCTCATCGAATGAGTCACCGAAAATCCTGCTTTCTGTAGCAAGTTCTCCTGCGAATCTGATGTCTCCTCGATTCTTGGTAAGGTTTCCTGGTTTAACCTCTCCGTACTGATTCAGAGAGATATTTCTACCCTTCAAGTTGTATGTCGCAGTAAGCGTTACAGCTTGTTTAATGTGATTTACACCCTTCGGCTTTATCACCGCAATTTCTCTTTCCATTTTAAAGTATTAGTTAATTAACAGCATAAAGATAAAAAAAAGAGGTGACAAAATGCCACCTCTTTTTAAAATTAAATAACTGAATGTTATTACACGTTAGAACCCAAAAGTTCAGCAGCAGTGTAAGAACCATCAATAATACTGTCAATCACAGCGTCAAGTCCACCCCATCCAGCAGCCCCCTCGTCAGCGTAAACTTTCAAAGAAACAGCTTGGTCGCTAGTTTGCTCGTTAAAGCCTCCGTTACCCTTAGGAGCCATAAGCTCAAAGGTGTACTCACTGTAAGAAAGACCAACAACTGGAAGTGCGGCAGCAGAACCAACAGCAGGGAAAGAGTCTACAATACCATCTGCAAGAAGGTCTGCACCTCTTCCAACTGGAGCTACAGGAGCAGCAGTTTGTGCGGCTGCTCCAAGAGGACCACTAACACCTGTAAGGTTGAAGTTGTCAACTGAAGAAGCAGGAAGAATTAGTGTATTTGCACCTGCGGCAGGGACCGTAATTGCAAGTCTGCCAGCAGCTACGTGTGCTAAAACAACATCTCTCCATCCATCACAAATCTCAGCAGGAGTTGGAGTAGCGGCTCCACTTACCCAAGTGATTCTTTCTGTTATTAATTCACCGCTAACTTCTTGAGTTAAAAAGAAAGCATACTCTGTGTTAGCAGCACCAGTACCTGGTGTTGCAGTTACAATACCTTCGGTTCCAGCAGCACCTGTTGATTTAGACACAGCACCAAGCTTTTTCCAAGGAAAAGTGTACTGTACAGAGTCTGTACCTACACCTTTTCGGATTCTACCTAAACCGTCTACGAAGTCTACAGCAGTAGCTACAGTCTCAGCGGTAGTAAGAATAATATTGATATCTCGATTCATTTTTTCTAAGTTTTTAAGAGTTTATAAATTAAGCTACCAATTCAATCAATCCACTGAACTTACCAATCATGTCGATTCCGTTATCAGCCATGATGTCGCATCTGTGAGCATCTACTGAACTTACGATATCCACACTGTAATCTGCGAAGTTATCAACAGTAGGTACACCTGCATCAGCCATACCTTTGATGTAACCACAGTAGAACTCAGATGGTCCTCGGAAGATTTTTTCGATAGCAGGAGCAAGACCTCCACCTTTAACTTCGATAGGATCCAAGTCAAGTGCGAAGCAAGTGTGCTGCTGACGGTATGGGTTGCTAAGTCCAGCAACTGAAGTCAACTCAGGGAAGAACTCAGTATCGTTAAGAACTGGAAGCTCAACCATTGCAACTTCAACACCAGCGATAGTGTACATACGTACATCAACACCTTTCACCTCAGAACCACCGAAAGTGTTCATTGAACCAGCGTTAAGAATGTAGCCATCAGTGAAGTTACGCTGAATGTGCTGCATCATTCCACGACCCATGAACAAGGTGATAGGAGTAGTTCGGCTTGCCTTACGGCTCCATACGTTAGCAAGGAAGTTGTCGAACTGAGCCTGAGTCAAAGCAGAAGCAAGTGGAAGGTACTCACCACCTCGGTTGATGATGGACCAACGAACACCACCGTTCATGTCAGAAAGACCACCTACTTGAGAAGTCCACTGAGCTTGGTTTGAGAACAACATCTGCTTCTCCATCTGACGAAGGAATCGCTGTACCATCAAGTCCAACTGAGCATCTCCCCAGAACTTGTCCTTGTAGTAGATACGAGACTTGATGTTCTCTCTACGAGAAGCCAAGTAAGTATCACGCTTAACAGCAGAGTAGTTGTAGATCAACTCAGGGAACTCATATAGTGGAGATTTTCCATCAGAATAGAAGTTCGGAGAGCTGTCTCCCAATACCTTAACGTAAGTACCAGCAGTTGAGAACGCAGTGTTCATTGCAGCAAGAGTAGACTCAGTTGCCTCCAATGTGATTGAACCTGGAGTGGTTGCGATAACCTTACCAGATACACTGTGATCAGCAGCAACTACAACGTCACCAACACGGAAAGTGTCAACTGGTGCAGGAGGAGTTCCCTGTGGCTGAAGTGTAAGTACAAGTGTGTTACCTACAATTGATCCTGAAGCTACTTGAGCAATAACGTGTCCACGACCCATTACTGATTTCTCGTACTTGTCAGTATCGAACTGCTTACCGCCTCCGAAAGGCATATTCAAGATGTTAACGATCATTCCGAACTTGTTGTAACCTCCAGAAAGGTCATACACGTTACGGAAATCGTTACGGTCAGACAACGAACGAACCGTTAGGTTGTCTGCTACGTTTAAAGGGCTATTTTGTGCCATTTTAGATTTCTTTTAAGTTTTGTTTTAAAGAGTTATGTTCCCTCCATTAACCCCTCTTCTTCCTGCGGCATCGCCTCTTGCCTTCAGGTATGCGTTGTAATCATTCGTTCTGCCTCCTACTTTTGTGGTTTTTAAACCAGTCCTTTTCGGTGCAGCACGTTTGATGAACTCTGCCTTCTGACCTTTTACCTTACCCTGCTGTACCTTGTTCTGAAGGACATCCTTCTTGAACAGATCCCATGCGGCAAAGTCAAACATCTTGTTGACATTCACAGTACCATCTGCATTGACGAAACCTATTTTTCCTGAGGTCACATGATCGTGGATCGCTTTGGTCATGTCTTCGGTAAGATTTAAACCGTAATAACCCTTGTTCACCATTGACCTTGTAAGCCCAACGAATTGTTCGTGATTTTTCTTTTGTGTCTCTTGCATTCTCTTCTGCTGCTCAACAGACTGTTCACTTGTCTGAAATGCAACATTCTTGATTCTGTCCTCCTGTTGTTTCTTGAGGTCTTCACGCATCTTGCGTGTCTCAAGCTTCTTCTGAACAGGAGAAAGGTCATCGAATCTATCCATCTCGTATTCAACCTCCTCTTCTGTAAGACCAAGACCGTTCACACTCATCTTGTAGATCTCCTTGTCAGACATGGCATCGTAATCCTTGTCTAGTTCAAAAGACTTCATGTAGTCTCTGAAGCTACCGTTACCAGACTGCTTGAACTTCAAGTACCCATCTATAAGAGGGTCGTTCAATACAGCTTCGGCCTGTGAAACCTTCTGCTCCATCTCTTGAAGCTTTTGGCTTTCATCAACTTTAGTGTCTACCTTTTTGTCAGGAGTGCTATCAAATGAGAACGGGTCTTTCAGGATTGACTCCTGCTTAGACTCCTCTTCCTCTTGAAGTACGATCTCCCAAGCCTCTTCATCAGAGAGTTCAGAGTTACCTTCACGTTCTTTCACAGCATCGATTCTTTTCAGGTCATCAGTTGCTTGAGCCTTCTTATCCTCAAGCACCTTTGACTTCATTTCTTCGATCTGATCCGCAAGGTCCTCCTCTTCCATGCCTGGATTTTCCTCCATGAGCTTAGATATGATGGATTGCTCCTCCTCCTGCTCAAGAGATACTTCAACATCATAATTCAAAGAACCATGTTCCTGTTCTTCTTGTGGTTGTACATTGTTTTCTTCCTGAACAACCTCTTCCTTTAATTCTTCCATTTTACAAAGTTATATATAATTTATTGATTTACAACATTATGCACCCTCGCCTCCAGGAGGCATCTGCTGACGCTCCTGTTCGTATGCGAGTTCTGCCTCTCTGTCTGCAACTGGCTGCATTGTCTTCTGACGTAGTTTGGCTTCTTCTCTTGCGTTTCTGCCAGACTCTGCCATCTCTTGCTGTTGCATTGAGAATTGACGCTGACGCTCTTGTTCTGCCTGTTGTTGAAGCATCATCATCTGCTGCTGTTGCTGCTGTTGCATCTTACGCTTCTTGATCTTCAAGGTCATCTTGTCTTTCAACTCAGTGTATGTACGTGCAGTTTCAAGTTCGATATAGTCATCCCAATCGAATCCTGTCTTATCTGCATTCTGAGCCATGGCTTGAGCGATTGTCAATAGTCTCTGTCTTGACTGCTCGTCTATCATATCTTCAATATCAACCTTTACCATCATGTCCTCCAATTGGAACTCTGTGGTGTTCTTGAAGAACTTGATAGCGTCCTCAGACAGCATTACGTCTGCCGCCTCTTCACCATCCATGTCCATCAACATAATCTTTGCCTTGTTGAGGATATACTGCAATAGGTAGGTGTAGTATGTCATGAAACCATCGTAGTATGTTGCCATACCTAACTGATTCTGACTGATTGACTGTTGCTGTGAACCATATCCGACATAACTAGTCAACTGCCCCATTGAAACCTTTGAAGCGTTGATGATCTCCTTCATCATTCGTTCTTTTTCCTGTATCAACGAAACATAGATGGATACATTACCACCAAGAGACATATCCAATTTCTCTACAAGTCTTTGACCATCAAGTACATTTGGGTCTTCACCATCTGATCCATCAGTAACGTGCATTGCATATTTCTTCAGGTTGGTTATGATCTCCCTTACAGAGTCACCTGCGCCAACCTTCATTCCGTTTACGAACAGTATATTGCCAAGGTCTTTACCGATGTTCTGACGTATCTTGTATTCGTAGGCATCAATGTCATCCTGTAGCTTCTTCATTCTATCAACCACAGAACGGTTCATTCCCATCATCATGTTTGGGATGAATGTACGTACAGGTAGCATAGGACGGCTTGGATTCATTGAGTCATACACCACGTTATAATCCCTGCCATAATCTGTAAGGATAGCGTTTCCTATTAGCGTGGCTTTATCTATTCTAAGATAGGAGTATCGCTCTGAATCGTTTCCGTGGATAGGAGTAATATCCTTTCCCTCACCTTTTTCCTTTTTCAACTTCTTTGTCTCTGGAACCTCTGTTATCCAAAAACCAGTAACAACAGCTACCTGTCGGTAATTTCTACCATCAGGACCACCCCACCAATTGAAACCAATGTCAGAACCACTTGATCCGTTGTAGTGATTCAATAGTTCAAATCCTATTCCAGGTGTAGTTACGGACATCTCCTTTACAAGATCACGTTCCTCGTCCGTAAGGTCGTATCTGTAATAGATCTCTTCAGGTGTCATGAAAGATACCCAACCAACGAACTCGGCAGTCTCGTTATAGTCCGAGTCATTACTGAAATCAAGTATGAGGTTATACGGAGGGATGACCTCTGTGTATGGTCTTCCGTGCATCTCATCAACATAGATGCCGCAGTATCTTCCTATGGCGCAGTCAGTGAATGCACGCATCATCTGATCCTTGAGTCTATTTCTATTGATGATGTCATTGATCAGGTCAAGACCGTACTCCTCCATCTCATCGATAGGGGACTTCATCACCTTCTCCACCGCCTCATCAAGGTCGATATTATTTCCTATGCCCTCTGGGAAGAACCCCATACCATACTTCTCCTGTGTCTGATTGAAGAACTCAGCAAGGTCTTTCTTCAGCTTTATCATCTGAACCCTCTGCATCTTCTTGGATATCTTGGAAGGCTCAAGGCTTTCGATGGTGACCTTTGTGGAGTTGAGTACCTTTCTTATGCCACCACGCATATACTCTATCAACTCAAATATCTGCTCACCCTTGATGTAAGGGGCTGGAAGTTCTCCACCTTTCTCATCCTCCGTAAGGTATGCGAAGTTGAAGTTCTCCTGCGTACCCATGAAGTACCTGTAGTTGTTTATGATCTGATCAACTGGAGACTCTTCAGCCCAACGCTTGGTACTTCTCTTTCCCTCTCTTTTTACTTCATCTGTATTTGATGCTATGTTGTAGTGGGTAGCTATGTATCTTACATTCTGAGCATACCAGTTCTCAATAGACCCATAATCCTTTTCTATTTTCTTCTTATCAAAATAGCCATCTGGTCTATCGTAAACTATTTCAATTTCGTGACTATTGTCCAGTATCATCCGTTATGAATTTTAAAGCTGAAAACGGAAGTTCAAATACCCTCCCATCGATGTGTCTTATTATTATTGCGTAAGTGTTGAATCCATTGTTTATATCACCCTTGTATCCTACCGCAAGGAACTCACCTGTTTTGTTGTTCCCATCTCTACCTACCCACCTTACACTTCTTCCTTTGGCGTTCTTGTGTTCCATATACCTACTCCAGTTGGAGGTGCAATTACGTCACCTCCTTCAAATATCGGAATTTTCTGCCACTTTGTTACTCTTCTGCCTGATTCATCGGTAGTTACATAGCTTACTTCCTTGTATTTTACGGATACTCTCTTCTCTGATTTCTTATATTCATCCCTATCATACAGTTCACAGGCAACCAACGCATCCAAAAGGTCGGTGTTGCTTACATGAAAATCTGGTAGTTGGTTTATGATGTCTAAGAACCATATTTTATCACAATTGTTTCTCAGGTATTCAAAGAAGAAGTTGTATATCGTATCTCTGTTCCACTTATCCTTGTGGAATCCTTTAGCAGCCTTTCTGTCAAATGACTTGGCTCCTGTTATTATCGGTTGATTAGCTATGTACGCCCATGTACCGAACTGTCTGTACTGATCCATCAGAACTCTTCCTTCGTTACGCTCGATCATGTTCTTACAGTCGTTGTAATAGCGTTGCAGGAGCATTGTCTCCTGATATATTGTGATAGGGTCGTTGGTTCTTCTTTGGTAGTAAGCAACATACTCCTGTGTGCTTGGTCGCTTAATGATTGTTGAATGAACAGAACGCTTGCCTGTACTTAATGCCTTCTTAGTGTCCATGTTGTCCGTATCAACCATTGGGATAGGGTCAGTTCCAGCTCTGTACTCTTCCCCATTGACAGGGTGTTCCAAGATGGTGTAATTACCCTTGTTGTTCGCAACAGCCACAACTCTTCCACCTTGTTCAACAAGGTCGTATGTGTTCACTGGTCTTGGTGTCTCTACGATGACCTTTTTCTGAGCGTTTATCTTTGGAAGTATGTCTTCAGGAATGATACCGACATTGTTCATTTCGAAGATGTCGTTGATGTCCATCGGGTAAGACTTCACGAAACCAATGTAGTCACGCTTGTCATCACTCCTGTCAAGATATGCTCTACGCTTTTCTATCCATTCCTTTGCACCTTCCTGATCAGACCATCCGTTCGGACAGAAGTCGTAGAACCTACCTGTCTGATTTCCTTTATCATCATACTCAGGTGCTTTACTGATACCCATTGTTCCTGGGATGAAAACAGTCCTGACACCTAAAGACTCAGCCTCCTTCCACATCAACTCAGCCTCCTTGATGCCCTCTTCCGATACGATACCAGCACTTCCACCGAATACCACAGGGGCTATCTTTTCAAAGTCATCCATCAGACATGATTGTATCGATTGACGCACCTCTGATGCAAAGTCATGTAAGAACAGCTCATCGATGAATGCGTGTGCAGCACGTTCAGATTCAAAGTTGGACGCATCCTTTCTTGAGTCACTTGTCTGCCTCGCAAGGATGTTGGAGTTGTTTCCAGTGGTCATCCCCTCGTGGTCTTTGATGTCAATGGTCATGTAACCAGTGAGTCTTTGAGACTTCTTCTCTGGTCTTATCCATTCATCAAGCTTGTCGTATGCTACCGCTACCTTTTCGTTGAATAGTTTCTCCGTCTTGCTCCTGTTGTTAGATGTCAGGAGCGATGTCGAACCTGGACTTGTCACTGCCTTCCATAACGACACTCCTGCCCCAAAAAGAGCAGAAAGACCTATACCTCTTCTTTTGTAGATACATAGATCCTGTCCAAGTCTTGTCGCTTCGTAGTATTCATCGATAACCCACTCATCAACATCCCTCCACCACGGATGTATCAGTTGACCTCTTGGTTGTTTTATTTTTATCTGTGTAAGGTAGAAGTAATGCAGACCCTTCAAACCTGCGTGTCCTTCAACCCATCTTTCCTGTTCCTGTAACCACCACTTGGCTTCTTCAGCCTTTGTCATCTTAGGCTTACCCTCCCACACGAACTTTGGTGGCTTGGGATTCCCATTGATGATTATTTCTGGTCCATTCCTTTCTGACATTAAGCTTTTACTTTGTTACAAAATTAGTTATTTGATTTGACATTATGATTTTATACATTGCACAAAATTTAAAACATGACATACAGTTATAAGTGCCAAGGGAAATGTAAGACGGTTCAAGACCGTGTTCACGGAATGAATGAAGAGCCTGTTTTCATGTGCTGCGGAAAACAGATGAAGAAGTTCTTCGGAACTCCACTTGGTATTCATGGAGCGAATACTGGTAGTAGGAAGGGTACGTAGGTTTGTTGTTATTATTACTATCTTTGTACCGTTCCTTTCCTTTCTCCTTCCTTGGGGTGGTACTTTCGGGTGCTGCCCCTTTTTTTATTCAAAAAAATATTAATTTAGCGACATGACAAACAAAAGGATGAGACTCTCTCCAGAGGAGATAGACCTGATAAATGAACACAGAGGAATATCTGTTACAAACATTAACGGGAATAGCGCACTTGATGTACATCTTGCAGAGCGTGGAATAGATAAATCAGATGTAGTGTCTGTAAAACATTGGCAATCTGCAAGTGGGGAGTTCAGGTTCTCCGTTGTCACAAAAGAGAACGCTGGTGTAAGTCAGTCAATAATTGAGGATACATTCAGTGACATACTTGAAGACATAAAGGAATGGTCACCGAAGTTTGAACACATAATAAGAAAACCGTTAGCAGACCCTCATTGTCTTGTAATAGACCCAGCAGACATACACGTTGGGAAGCTGTTAAGTATGATAGAGACAGGTCAATCATACGATATGCATAAGGCTGTAAGTCAAGTGGATCATGCTATCGATGGAATACTTTCAAAGGCTATCGGATTCAGTATAGACAAGATATTCTTCGTTATAGGTAATGATGTTCTTCACATAGATACGCCTAGAAGAACAACAACGAGTGGAACACCGCAGGATACGAGTGGAATGTGGCACGATGCATTCATTGAAGCCAAGATGATGTACGTAAGGGCTATTGAGAAGATGATACCAGTAGCTGACGTACACGTTATATTCAATCCATCAAATCACGATTATATGTCAGGATGGATGTTGGCTCAGACAGTAGAAGCTTACTTCAGAAATCATCCAAACGTAACATTCGATGTAAGTATAGCCCATCGCAAATACACTTCCTATGGCGTTAACCTTATTGGAACAAACCATGGTGATGGAGCAAAGCTGGATAATCTACCATTGATAATGGCGCAGGAAGCACCAGAGCTTTGGGTAAAATGCCCTATGAGGTACGTCTACCTTCATCACATACACCACAAGCAAACATACAAGTTCATGTCTGGAAAGGATTTCATAGGTGTTACGGTGGAGTATCTGAGAACACCAAGCGCATCAGACTCCTGGCATCATAGAAATGGATACATAGGTGCTAAGAAGGCTGTTGAGGCATTCGTCCATAGTAAGGAACACGGACAGGTAGCCAGGATAACCCATAATCTATGATGTCTGAAGAAACACGATTAGCCATAAGGACTGTTATTGAAATCCTTATTCTTATATTTGCATCTGCAACTATTTGGCTATTAACACTTTATGCATCAGGAATAATATGGAAATAAAAATCAACCCCAAAAAGAAGAAGATTGTAATAAGTTACGATATTAAGGAGGAGTCAAAGAAGATTCTTTCTCAGGCTCAATCACTTGCTGAACATCTTCCTGATTATCTGATGAAGATTGTTCGGACATCTTCAAAGAGTAAGAAATGTAAAGAAAATCAATCCTAACATTCTTACCGTTCTTTATCATCACTATTCCGTTCACGCAGTCCTCTGCTGCGTCATGCTCTGACACCCTCTTCCACATATTCGTTATTACACGTTTCAGGTCTGCTATTGATGGCGTTTTACCTCCCCAGTAAGACTTTATACTCTTATTGGTCCTGATAATGTGTTTAATGTGAGGGTAATCTATTGCTTCAAAGAAAGCTTGTGTTATATTTGTATCCATGACTGCAATATTACAAAAAAGTTTCCTGTGGATGAATCCAGGGACGATATTTAATTTAAAGGCTCACGAAGAGCATGAGGATCTGAATATCTTCATGTGTGAAGACCTTGATGGTGAAGGGAATGAGTTTTGGCTCTCCGAAGGATTTGTACTTGGAGATTTTGAGGATGGCTACAAGCCATTATGCTGGACTCAGGATCTATTCATCATCATCTGACAAGGTCTTAGGTCTTTCAACCCAATATATGGCATCTGGCTCCCTTACTGGTACGCCAGATGTATTTCTATATACTGAATTATCAGAACCTAAAAACCCATCAAAATAACGATTTCCATCGCTCCATACACAGTTCTTGTGTATTTCAGGACGGTTGAAATAGACCACTTTCCAATCTTTCTTATTCATTGTCTGTGATTTATACCGCTAAGTTACTGAAAATTAATGAATTACAAAATACTCTGCCTGAGTATGTCTATGATCTGTTCATTTACAGGATATATGCCCATGCTCTTTTTATCTCCAAACTCCCACTTCTGATGGCATTCTAGGCAAAGGATGTTTATGTTGGCTTTAACGTGCCGTAGTTTCGGCTGAGAACCCTTTGATAGGATATGGGAGAACATATATCGTTCCCACTTACTTCCAAGGCTCTTATCGCATTCCTCGCAGTAATGTGGTCGTTCAGACCATATCTCCTCGTAGAACTTGGTGTCAAGGTCTATCTTTTCCTTTACATTCTTCGATGGTCCTGGTTTCTTGTACGATATGGACGCACACGGCTTACATCTTCCTTTACTCCAGATGTAGTCTTCATTACCGCATTCCTTACAAGTCTTTTTCTTTCTTGGTATCATGTAGTAAATATACAAAAAAGAAAGCCCCACATTTTGCGGAGGCTTTCATTTTCTAACCACTAAATCAGAAAACGGAACTGTTGTTCTTGCAGACCATGAAAAATTGAACGGTGTAAAATTAATAATTCAATTGAGAAATACAAAATAAAGTTTTATCAATCTTGAAAGTTCCTCTATCCCAAGCTCTGTCGTTGCAGCGAACTGCATATTATCATCATACAATTTTACGAATCCGAAGTCGTGTAACATCATTATCTGCTCATGATGCTCGTGATCCCACACATCCTTTCCGAACATAAGTTCCTTCAATAGCGTCATTTTCAATTCATCACTCATCACTAACATCGTAGTTCTTGTATCGTATGTCGTACTGTCTTGTCTGCATCTTTTCTATGAATCTCTTTCTTGCCTCGTCAGGATCAGCATCCTTCTTAACGTAAATAGTGGTACTCCTGTCTATTACAACCCTCTGTAACTCATTAAGATCTGGAGAATACTTTTGAGATATCTCCAATGCCTTATTTCTAAGTTCTTTAAGTTCTTCATTTCTTACCGCACCCTCTTTTTCCATTTTTCTAAAGTTAGTGGTTTATAATTGTTTTTCAAATTGTGCCGCAATGTAGAAACTATTACTAAATTAGCAAACAAAATTTTATCAAATGGATATAAGAAAAGCCAAGATAACCGAGGGCTATCAGATAGAGGGATTGGTCAAGATGTGCGCTGAAGAGTCAGGTATGATGATGATAGACGCTGTAGATGCACACGGTGCTATATCCAGGACGGTTCTTTCACCTAATTGCCATGTCTATGTTGCTGTTGTTGACGAAGAAATCATTGGGGTCATACTTGGATTGCAAGGTGCTATGTTCAGCAATCTACACAACATGGAAGTGTCGATGTGTGTGCATCCGAATTACAGGAGATGCGGAGCTGGAATTGAACTTATGGAGTATTTTCTTCTTGAACAAGGATGGAGGAACGTGTATGCAGAGGTTGTAAGCGATAATGAACCTATCATAAGATTGCTTACAAAGTGTAATTTCAAACTCGTATGCTCACTACCGAAGTTCGTTAACACAAGAAGAGGATTCAGAGACAAAATGATATTTACATACAATGGATAAACCGAAGAATTTTAAGGAACTGAAGAAGAGACTTCAGCCATTTGTCAATATGGATAACCAAGTAAGGTTAAACCAAGAGTCTACCATAACCAATGTTGGTAAGATGATAGACACTCACGTTAAAATACTTGAGGCTAACTCTGGAAACAAAGGTTATATGCCGTATTACGAGAGGCTCGTAATGCTACTTACTATCCTTGAGTCTGGCTGGGAATAGCGAATCTCTCAGGGTCTATCCTCTTACACCTTTCAAGTATCAGTACGGATACTTTTTTGAACGCCATTCTCTCGGCAGGTGTTGTCTCAATTCCTATCTCAGTGTTCAGCCCAGCGTCTAATTCAAGTAGGATGTCCACAGCAGCCCTGTGCGGTGATGACGTTCCTGACGTATCTATAGCCCTTTTAAGATACTTGGCGGTATCAAGGACTTCTTCATAAGCCTCCTGTAACCAGTCCTTGTGGCTATAATCCTGTCGATCTACTGTTACTCCGTATTCGCTCGCTCCTTTGATGTCTGAGGCTATCAGGTCCTCATGTATCCTACTTGTCGTGTTGCTCTCCATTCTCCAAATATACCGTATCTTTGTTATATGGCAAAGCGAGATTACAAATCTGAGTACAAAAAGTTCCAATCATCTGAGGAGCAGAAGAAAAAACGTGCAGGTCGGAACAAGGAGAGGAGAAAAGCCATGAAGAACGGAACCGTCAAGAAAGGTGATGGCATGGATATGTCACACACAAAGAATGGGGTAGTAAAAAAGCCCCGATCCGTAAACCGAGGCTCTAAGAAAGACACGCCAGGTGATGTTCGTGCCAGGGGTAAAGGTCAAAAGAAGCGACAGCCTAAGAGAGGCTGATGGCTATCTTCTTAGATAGGTAATCGTTTATTGCTGACATAGGGTCCTTTGCCGATCCAGCTATTATTGAATTTCTTTCCGTAAAATACTTCGATATATCGTCCTTATGAAAGGCATACCATGTATCGTCATACGGGTTGTACGTGGCTAATACGCCATAGTAGTGCGTTCTCTGTTTCTTTTTCATTGCATCTTTTTTATTGAGTCATATACTGAGTAGTAAACTGCCTTTAATGGATCCATATCAAATTTCAGTCCGCCATAAATGTATTGTTTACGATCTGGTCTGTATACATTAAATCGTATTATAATATTCTCTTCCCCTACCCCATGTTCATGATTGATATCGCACCTGTATCCAATATATTTATCGTTGTCAAAAAAGAATTTATTCATACCTATCAGTTTTAAAACAACGGGCATCAACTTATCCCAACTTCTGTCATACCCACAGGTGGCGTAGAACGTATTCTCGTAAGCTTTTTTCAGATTGTCATCGTCAGTATCAAATGTTTTCTTTTTACCATGATCAAATTCGTATATGACCATGTTCATTTCCTGTGCAGTTGCTGTTTCTTTACTTACATACATATCACTTTATTTTAGTTAACCATTCAAACTCCTTTGTTCGCATTCCTGCATACATCACCGCTATCGAATCAGCCATGTGTTCTTGTTTCACTAAGGGAAACTTGTTCCTGATAAGCCATGGAGCCTCTGGGTGCTTTTCATAGGCCCATTCTATCATCTCCTTCTTACTGGCGTTCTTCTTTCCTACACTTGCCATCTTTACCTCCTGTGGCGTAACCTCCATACATCGGTCAGGTAATGAAGCAAGCAGGAAACAACTTACACCGTAGTTCTTCATCCCGCTTGCACTTTGACTTCCACTTGGTGTCTCTGCGAATATGATGTCAGGAACGTAACGCTCTATGAACTGCTTTGAACCCCTGTACAGGTCAACACATCTCTCAATAAGGTCTGAGGATGCACGTATCTTCTTGTTAGGGTTCTTTTCGGTTGTTATGGTCACTGAGTCAATGACAATGATCCTGTCACCAGAAATATCAAAAGCCGTAAGACACGTATTACTTAGGCTTGGGTCTATTGCTACTGCTTTCATTCTTTACAGTTAGGGTATGTACAGTTATCATTCAGGGTACAGCTTTCACCTTCCCTTTTTACATACTTGCAATTATTTGGTTCTGTCTTCAAAAAATGCTCGCACTTACCTTCGCTTATAGGAGGCTTCATGAAGTATGATTGGTAATTACTCGGTTTTGCGGTGTATCTGTGACACATTTGCTTCAGTGGGCATTTCTCACCCGAACACATCGTAATATCTGGCATATCTAAAATTTTATTTCTATTCCACCATCCAACCACACAAATAACACTTCGTAATTACCATTAAGCCATTTGTCATAGGTAATTACAATTGTAGGAATCAGTGTGAATTGACAGCTTTGTTTGTAAAATCGTATCTTCATTAGGTAAGTAATTTGTTACTAAGTAATTTGTGAGTAAAAGCAACGGCTCAAAAGCCTTTCGACTCCGCAGGGATTCCATACGCTTGCCGTTGTTCTACATTTAGGCAGAGGCATGGTCATTACGTGTGAACTCCCAAAGTGTGCTTGCCCTTTGTTTCATAGTTTCAGTTCGAGTTCTTCACCAGTCAAAGCGAAGTAAAGGTTTTGAAGTTGGTGGACATGCTTCAGACTTACAAGCTCTGAAAATTGATTCATAAATCCATGAAACACAATCCAGTTAGTTTCAGATATTGCGTGTGGATCTTTCTTGACCTTTATGCCCCAGTTTATAAATTCGTATTGCTTAAATCCATCGTCATTAAAACCAAACCGTTTCAACCATTCCTCTGTTAGTGGAATTGGTTTAACAATATTTGGATTGTTCTTAATGTCATCTAACTCATATCCAAACTCAACAGGATAAGCATTGCCATCTGAACGCTCCTCGTAATTCCATTTAACCCAATTACCAATTCTTAAATCTCTAATTTGTAAACTTTCCATATTCCTTTTTTTGTTGATTTACTTAACCCTGTTAAATTATTATGTATTGAGCCTGCACTAACTCCTGTCTTAATACTAGCCTCTGTTATATGTCGTAGTCTGTAGCACCTATCAATAGCTGGTAGGCGTTGTGGTAGCATTCTTCAGTCTCGGTCATCTTATTTGTTTATAGTGGTCTTAATTGATTTTGGGCTAAGCAATAACCTTTTCCGTGACCTAAATCTTTGATGTTGGACTCTTGTATGAGTTCATCCTTTAAAGACCACCCAGCAAATGTTACCGTGTTATCTTCAATTATAGCGAGTATATACATATCAACATCTGGATTAACCTTCATCGTGGACAGTAACTTTCCAGTTTTGTACCTCGTAGACTTTATATCGTACCTGTAATTATTATATACCCCATCGCAACTTCCGCTTCTCGGAGATAAACCTATATCTGGGAATACATTGAATTTTTTAGCAAAGGCATACTCAGCAATTACCCCATCAACATCAGCAGCCATACCATCATGGCTTCCTATTTTAGCATCTTTTACACCAGCGTTTCTCGCTATCAATGTTCTCATTCTTCCTATCATCTCACAAACTGTGATTTCGTCAGGTCTTAGCGTTACTTTCATTCCAATATCTTCAGTGTTCCGTCAGCCTTTACTATGTATACGCAATTCTCGTTCTCAATTATATGCGTCAGGATCATCGCCATTTCCATGGATATGCTTCCTTCCCGAACCATCCTCTCCATATATGGTATATGGAAATCATTCCCAGAAGGAAATGTTTCAATAAGAGACGATAATACTTTTTCAACCTGTTGCCGTGGTGTCATTTGCTTTTAAATGTTACTGGATAATTAGGCAGATATCTCTCTACGTCCTTCAACTTGGCAAACTTGATGTACTTTCCATTCTTATCAAGCACCTTGACCATCGATATGACTATCTTGGGGTCACCATCGACCAGCTCAAAGTCATACTTGGTAATCTCAAAACTTCCTACATTCATTGTTTTTAATTTTAGCGCAAGTAAATAAATATTCCAATACCACGCAAGCTTTCAAATAAAAAAACCCCGCCATCTGCCAGGGCGGGGAACAAAGAATGAACAAAATCAAAATATAGACGGCAGATTATTATCCTAATTCATTTCATACAGTATTATCGTATCCTTTTCTATGCTGAGTGGGATACAACTGAAATACCATATCCATTGTATCCCAGGTGGTCTGCGCTATGAACTCCTCGTACTCCTCATAACTCTCGTCATCAGCCTGTGGGAATACTATATGCAACAACTCATGCACTATGGACTCCTCATCCAAAGGTATGTCATGGTAAATGACAGCACTCCTGCCATCAAAGTCCCTCTCTATCCCTACAAAGTAATCCTCTCCATTGTACTCTACCTGATCTGGGTCTATACGCTCTGTACGGATACTCCAATCGTCAAGACCAAGTCTACTTACCCAGGAATCTATAAGTGGCTTCATCTGTCAAAAATATCATCAACAAAAGCAGAAACACCCATTATCACAGAATCAGTTGAATGCTCTATCCCAGCAACAAACTCTATAGAGTCACCCTGGATGACAATCTCAGCCTCCCTGTCAATGAAAACACCTACTATCAGAACATCGTCATCAATGGAAGCCAACTCCTTTCTTAATTCACCTACAGTCATCGTTATTGTTTAGAAACCGCTAAGTAAATGATTATTTTTCAATTGACAACGCTCCTGACAAAAAAGCCCCCAGGGTCAAATGAGGTGGGGTATGAGAAAATGGGTACATGGGGGTGGTGTATATATACCATGGGCGATTGACTGCTCTCACAAAACCTACCCCCCGTTCTGTTTAGGGTGGGGTCTAAATTCCAAAATCAAATCCAACATCGTGTAACCGATATACGGCATACTCATTACACTTTGTTGACACGTATCGGTTACGTTCGTCAGCCTTTCGTTACCTACCTTAAATCGTGTTTACCTTGTTACCTACTTTGGAAGATCTGAATTGTAACACAGTGCAGCCTGGAGTAAGATCCATAGTCGTGTGTTCGATGTTGTAAAACTCTGCTTCAATCGAATACACGATGTTAATACTATGCATAACAAGGTGCTATCTTAACTTCAGTTTCAACGTTGTTATACTTTTCGTTTGCGCGTTGTTGGTTATGTCTCTTTGGTTATATGTTGTTATGTATTTTGTTCATAACTTTTCCTTGTGTTTTCTTTGTTTTTGTCAGGAACGTAATCAGTGCCAATAACATTGTGTCTAAAGCATTTTCTCTTCTCGTTGGTAGTGCATATCATAAAAAAAAAGTTATGCGATTTTGTTCTTACAGCAAGGTGTATTGGCTGAGTGTGTGCTATGTTATTGTCGTCTTGCTGACATTTGCTTATTTTTCTCTTGGATACGTCAGGAATATTGTCTATTCGCATGCATCATGCGTGAATACCTATGCTTTTAGATAGGCGTTTGTACGTTGTTGAACGGGACCATATATGTCACAATGTGTACTTTTTGTAACTACTTGAAAATCAGTTAGTTACGATTTATTTTTACCAGATTTATATAAATGTCATTTTGAAGACATTTTAGGTCGTTTTAATCCTCGATCATTGTTGTGTCGAAAGACAGAGATAAAAACCAACCAAGCGAAATAACTCTATTGGTTGTGAGTGAATAGAAACGTCCCAGTGACAAACAAGACAATCTTGTCTATTCAACTTTGAGTTCGTTGTTTGACGTATGGGAATTGGTTTGGATCGTAGCAAGGCCATTGTGCTGAAAAACGATTTACCACTAAAGACATGAGCGATAATATCGCGATGAAATGTCAGTGGGTTAGGTATGCAGCAATATACCTATAGAACATCAAAGGGGAAATTACACCGACCATATTGGAACGGATACTTTGTTGGGAAATTAACTATTCCGAAGCGCGAAGAGTTGACGCGCTATTTAGTATCAACTATAAAAACGACATTACCGAATTTAACCGACACAAAAGTGTTGACGTAATATAATAGGACGGGGAAGCTATAGGCTTACGCATTCGATTGCACCTCGTTCTCTAAACAACTAAACAACTAAACAATAACTAAAAACAAGTAATCATGAGCAATCAAATCAACAAAGCAAAAGAGTCTATTAAGACATTGAGCAACAAAGAAACACGTACTAACTACGAAAGTGTAAGATTGGCAAATGCTATTTTCAAGGTAGAAAGCAAGACATTAAGCAAGGTATACAAAGAACTGAAGACGGCTGAAGGTGACCTAAAGAATGCCATTACTGAAGTATTGGGTAAAAAGACATTGCCTAGCTTTGCAGAATTTAGAACGAAAGCAAAGGAAGGCAAAGAGTTCTTCAGTGTTTGGGATGGTCTTAATATGTTATCTAAGTTCAACGTTAAAGCACAATTGGCAAAGAAAGCTAAGACACAACAGAAGCGCGAAGCGAAAAAGACAATGGAAGTTGTAAAGAAAGCCGCATAATTATAAACCGAAATATAAACCTTTAAAGGTCGCATCGTAATTGGTGCGACCTTTTTAATACCATTTAAAATGGAAAAGAAAAAAGAAATCATGAGTGAATTTAAAATTCAAAGTGATCAGTATCACAATGGATTCTCAATGAAGTTTGAGAATGGATATACAATTTCAGTGCAGTTTTCAGAAATGAATTACTCGAACGGTAAAACAAACGCTGAAGTTGCGGCTTGGGGTGAAGATGGCGATTGGGTTCATCTATCGGATGGCGATGATGTAATAGGATGGCAAAGTACTAATGATGTAGCCAAGTGGATGGATAAGGTTTCAAAGCTAAATAAGAAATAGAAACCATATAAATTAGAAAACAAATGGAAACATTAGTATTGATTGATGAGCTGGTATGTGAAGACATCAGCTTGAAGCAAATCGAAAAAGAACTGAACAAAGAAATGAAGTTCTGTAGTAGTAGAGTGTTAATGGAGTATATGAACAATTTAATAGAGCAGGAATAAGATGAGCAAGCCAACAAGAAACTGGGAGTTCTACTTTGAACTCGAAGATGGAAGACGAACATACTTTGAGCAAGAATGCAAAGAACCAACAAGGACAAAACTGTGGAAAACATTACATGATAGACTAAATGAAGAGGAAGTAAAATCCATTGCGTTTGGTGTAAAACCTAAAAGAATTTAAGCCATGAAAGAAAGAAACGAAGATCTACAAGCCATAAATGCAGGAGTGGCGATTAGTATAATGTTCCTGCTTATTCAGTTACTTAACAACTTTGTGTTTAATTAGTCAGGAACAAAAAGAAAAAAATCATTTACAAGTATCAACTCAACAAAAAACTGAACAGATGAAAAAGTTACTCAGCAACGGCAACAGCAATGCCAAGACAAAGAAAAACGATAGACCTACAAAGCTATTGTACATGACACCGACAACTGTGGAAGGCAAGGAGATGTGTCCATTTGCAACAAAGGGATGTAGAGCTGCTTGTTTATATACAGCAGGTATGGGAATATTTAAGAACGTACAAGAGTCTAGGTATGAACGTACACTTAGATATGTCAGGAACAAAAAGGTGTTCTTAGAATACTTAGCCAAAGAAATCAATGGTAGTTCCAAGTTTCATTACCGTAAGGGTAAAGAGTTTGCCGTAAGATTAAATGGAACAAGCGATCAACCATTAGTTGAAAGTCTAATAAAGCAAGAAGGCATACATAAGAATACAGTATTCTACGACTACACTAAGAACCCTAAGAAAGCAGGTGAAAGATACTTAGCGAGTGGTCATAGGTATGTGGTTACACTATCATACTCTGGTGAGAATGAAAAAGAATGCGTTGATGCATTGCACCGAGGTGCTAATAGTGCAGTAGTATTCAGCACCAAGAAAGATAATGTCTTACCCGATACTTGGAATGGGTTTAAAGTGGTGGATGGAGATGAGCGAGATGACCTTATGTTGGATGTGTCAGGTGTAGTGCTAGGTCTTAGAGCAAAAGGTAAGGCAAAGAATGATACAAGCGGATTTGTAGTAAAAGTTAAATAATCAAAAAACAATGAAAATTAGAATAGTATTCACTTAATAAGACAGGAACAATGAAAGTAACGGTAAACAAATTAGAGTTGGCATCAGAGTTAGCGCACTATATGTTGGTGCAAGAATGGGAAGACAGACCAGAAAACATCTACGTTGAAGATGATAATGGAGACACCCGTTATAACGAAGATGCACAGGATATTTTCAACCACTATTACGATGTGTTTGAAACCATTATTGAAACAGTAGAAGAAGGTAGAAACATTAAAAGTTAAAAACCAAAACTAAAATGGAAAACGTAAATAAACTGATAGCCCAGTTCATGGGGGCTAAAAAGGTGGAGACTAGGGGATCGTTACAACCTAATGGATTCGTATTGGTAAAAAATGATGGCGATAAGGTGTTCTTCTACGAAGATAGTCTACCATACGACACATCATGGGATTGGTTGATACCTGTTATCTCTAGAGTAATGAAGACGGCAGTGGAAATTGGGGTTGATATTTTCGATGGAGACAAAGAGGAGGATGTCTTTGGTATTGAAGATGGCATATGGGATGATGATATCGGACTCACGTATGATTGCGTGGTGAATCTTATCAACTACTTAAACAATTGTCAGGTAGATGACATTGAGTCAGGAACATTAACAATAAACAAGTAAATCAATAATCATGAAAACAAGTCAAATAGAAATCATCGAAGGCCTGAGGGCAGACTTTGAGAAAATGAACGCCATCAGCAGTAAGGGTGGCAACATCATAAATGTCGGGGAAATCCTGTCAACTGTGAATGGCAACAAGCAAATAGAACTAGAGGTTCGCAAGGCTACAGAATCGGCCAGGAAACTGTTGATCGAACAAGTTTGTATTGACTTTGATAAATTAAAACCTGACGTTGAGTCTTTGGGTCTTACGATCACTAGAGACATTGGGGTGGGTGGCAATAGACACTACATCAAGATTGGTGACGAGAATATTGGCGACTTGAGAATATACTACGAACTAAAAGGAGTAGGTGTGAAAAGAGAGGGGATGCTTTCTTTAACGAGATACACCAAGCCATCTATCTACACATACGATAGCACTGGGAACCACTCTAAGCATTATGACACCATAGAGGATTGTATTGCCGACAACAGACAGAAATCAAGGCTAATCCAATTGGCCGTAAAAGCACAAGACAAATAAATAAGTAAACAACTAAACAATTAAATAAAACGATCATGACAACTGAAACAAAAGTAACAGAACAACTATTAGATGTAGAGTGGAGTAGCGATGAGTTTATATGCGATCCAGGTTTCATCAAAGTAAAGCTAACGGAAGAGGTAATTGCTACCATTAATAGACATAAAAAGTATGCTAAAGAGAATGAGGTATCGGTATCTATTCCGTTTTACGATTACGAGTTTTTAGATGAACACCAACAGCCATTCTCAGAATGGAGAGCCGATGTAACGCTTTTAAAAGTATCTCAATACGGTGGCGTGTGGTTCTATGCACAAAATAAATGGGACTCATCAATTCAAATAGAAGCACAGTTAGATAAACTAATGAAATAAGTAAACAACTAAACAATTAAATAAAAACAAAATGACAAAAGAAGAAAGAGTATTCGAATTATTATGCGACACAGAAACCAATTGGACTGTTCGTAAAGAACCATTGACAGCTACCAAGATAACTGATGATGGCATCATTGAACTGCCAACACAAACATTCGGACTGTTCAGGTCTGATAACGATGGATGGCTTGGTAGCGTTGGTAATCAGTATATGCCAATGCAGAACTTTGAGTTAGCTGATACCATAGTAGGTATTCAAGAACTGTTCGGTGGTCAACTCAGGGGTGGTGATCTTAGAGATGGCAGGAAGATATTCTATCAGCTCTCGTTAAAGGATGAACACGTTGGTCCTGACACGCTGAAGAGATACATCACTTGCCTCAACTCACATGATGGTACATCTTCCATTGGATTCGGTAGCAGTAATACTGTTATCAGTTGCAGTAATACTTTTCACAAGGCAATGAAAGAACTGAGTAAGTTCAGACATACGATGACTGCAAGTGACCGCCTGGCAATGGCTGTTGCTGAGTTTCGCAAGGCAATGGATGAGGATGTTGATTTGATGGATAAGTTCAAGAGGTTCACTGAGGTTAATATTGATAGAACGATACTTGAACGTGTCATGCACAATGTCTTCAAAGTTGACATGAACACCAAGGAGTCTGATGTTAGCACACGTAAGAAGAATCAGATAGCTGACTTTGAGCAAGCATTGGAGCGTGAGACATCACAGAAAGGTGGTACGCTATGGGGTCTGTTCAATGCGGTGACATACTACACCAACCACATGGAGAAGTCAGATGAACACCACCTGATGTTCGGTGGAGGTTACAAGAAGAACCTCACTGCCTTTAACATCATCGATAGATACGAGAATGATAAAAGAAAATTGGTTTACGCATGATAGATTTATTTGAACACTACGATGAGATGCCACCCCAACTTAAAGGGGTGGTATCCAAGTGGGTAGAGATTGAAGCTGGAAGCGGTCTTACCTATGATCAATGCGAGCAGTTTCTCAGTGAGGTTAACGCCATAGGCTATACGTTCGAGTATGGTCTATGTGCAGAACCTTTTGGATTATGTCGTATAGATGACAATTTAGAGTCAGGAACAATATAATTTTACGGACATGAGTAATGTAAGAAGCATAGCACTAAGAGACATCAGCAAACACATTAAACAATTCTATGCAGAGGATTTGTACAGACAACGTGATGTATGGGTGTGTTGTGCGGAACATATTGACACAAAGGAAACGAAAGAACTTAACCGAAGACTTGGTCTTCACAAAATCAATAAACAAAAATGAAAATAACAGCAAAGAAAGTAAAGGACATCCTGGAGAATTTGGATTGGAACTCAGAGTGGTGTCATCCTGACAAGTGGAATACCGCAGACGATATCAAATGCACTACCACGCTTGAGTCAGTGGAGTTTGACATTGATGTGGTAGAAGAATACATTGACATTGTTCTTGAAGAGTGCGTTATGGAATACAAGCATGATGAATACACTCATGACCTTTATCAGAAAGACAAGGTTAGTTTTCATATGCTACTCGCAACCTATGTAGCGGACTACGTAGCATGGGATGTCATCCGCAAAAGTAACGGAGAACTGTACGCTCCTGACTCCGCAACATTCACACTTGTAATACCTAAAATGGCATGAGAAAGATGATAACGCTTACGCTTTATATGGTCGCACTCAAGGTGCTTGACTTTATTGATAGCTTACAAAACAAAAAAAATCAAGTGTTCAAAAGAGAAACACTATCATCTAAAAACAAAAAAAAATGAGAACAATAACACCAACAGAAGCAATGGGTAAGATTCTATCTTTTAATAATGGTAGGTTCTTTAGTGTCAGGTTCATTAAGAAAGATGGATCCCTAAGAAAGATGACCTGTAAGAAGGTTGTAAAGAAAGTAATCAACGGTAAGGGTGCAAAGTACAATGCCCTGGAGCGTGGTTATCTTCCTGTGTACGATGTAAGTAAGAAAGCATATCGTACCTTGAACTTCAACACGTTGACTGAGTTCAAACTGAACGGAGTTGATTACAATGTAAACAAAGAATATTCACTACCATTTTAAACAACATGAACAAAGAGAAAAACTACCCATTCAAAGATGGGGATGAGTATTGGACAATCGAAGAAAACAATGGGAATATAAGCGCAGTGCTTAGCTGTTGGGATGATGTGTCAGAGGAGGATTATGATGCAAACCCTAATCAGTTATATTTCTCAACTGAAGAAGAAGTAATTTATCACATTTTAAAAACAAACAAATGAAAGAAGGAATAAACGTATTATCACTATTTGATGGAATGAGTTGTGGGCAGATTGCTCTTGACAAATTAGGCGTAAAGGTCAACAAGTACTTTGCTTGTGAGATTGACAAGTACGCAATGCAGGTAACACAACATAACTTTCCTGACACCATACAATTAGGGGATGTTCAGTTCGTTACCAAGGAGACTTTCGGTAGTCATAAGATAGATCTAGTGATAGGAGGAAGTCCTTGTCAAGGGTTCTCGTTTGCAGGTAAACAACTTAACTTTGATGATCCAAGGTCAGCATTGTTCTTTGAATATGTCAGGCTTGTTAAGGAGTTGAAGCCAAAGTACTTTCTTCTTGAGAACGTGGTAATGAAGAAGGAGTATCAAGATGTAATTACAGAAACGCTATTTATCACTGCCAGCGGTAATGATTGGGAGAGGATTGATTAATTGTTTATATTTACAGGAACGAGTTAATTAAAATAGATGATAATAGATAAAGAAGTTTACGTCACTGTATCTGGTAGTAATAAACCATATTACGAATCTCTCGGATATACACTACCATACTCAAGAGATAATAGGGGGCGTTTGCGTGTAAAAAGGGGGTCTAAGATATTAGTAGATATCCTACACGTACACAAGACAAGTAACATTAAAATCAATTATAAGTGCGACTCCTGTGGGGCTGTAAAAGAAACATCGCTGTCTTCGGTTATTGGAAGACGTAATAGCGAATACAATAAAAGCGGTAAAACCTTTTGCAGTAGTTGCGCTAATAAAAAAATGTCTGGTGTTAACAACGCCAACTATAAACATGGGTCTAAAAGATACCCTGAATATAGGAACAACGCAAAGAGAAGAAATATTGATTTCAATCTATCTCCAAATGAGTTTAAATCAATAACATCTGAACCTTGTCATTATTGTGGTGGGTACTCTATTGACTATGACCTTAAAAGCAGGGGCAATGGAATCGACAGGATGGACTCTTCTTTAGGGTATACTACTGACAATTGCTTGCCATGTTGTTCTAAATGCAACTTCTTGAAAAACAAGTCAAGCTATGAGGACTTCATTAACTACATAATTAAAGTATACAAAAACATAACAAAAAAGAAATCATGAAATTCAAAAACAAAAAAACAGGGGAAATAGTGGAATGGGACTGTATCAAGATAAATTCAGCGTTAGTTTCCGCTCAGACAAGAAAGAGATTGTATTGGACTAACATACCTAACGTAACTCAACCTGAGGACAAAGGAATTGTGCTTAGAGATATACTTGAGTATGGTATGGCAGGAGAAGAGCCAGTGAAGCATACCGAAAGAAACAAGAGACATCTTAAAGATGTAGATGGTAAGTCATTATGCACAACAGCCACCATGTATAAGGGAGCTGGTAACAACGGTATGACACTCATACAGGTAGATGACAAACTCCGACACCCAGAGGCTACTAAGAAAGGTTATGCTGAAGCAAGTGAAGGTGAGGGTCTTGATCTTACATTTCCAAATTCAAAGACAAGGCGTGGTCGCTCAATGAAAGACAAGTCTAACTGTCTTACTGCCGCAAGTCACGAGATGGGGGTGGTAATAGACCCATCAAAACCAAATCAAATAAACCCATCAAAGGACGCAGGTGGTAAGCAACCGCATATGCAAGACAGAGTGTTCCATGAAGATGGTAAGTCACACGCACTTACAGCGTCTTTTGCCAATAGAACAAATGTTGGTGAGTTTGAAGAAGACGTAAAAGGAGGAGCTATAAGAGGTAGGTACAACGAAGATGGTAAAACAGAACAGCGTCTTGAGGTCAGGAAAGATGACAAGACCAATTCAATAACCACAGTTCAAAAGGATAGCGTTGTAGTAAGACCTGCTACAATTGTTGGTAGAAGACTTAATGAACGTGGAGTAAGAGATGACTATAACAAGGATGTTCCAATTACTCAGTGTCTACAAGTGAAGCATAATTCTGATAAGTCAGGAACATTGACAACAGTAGAGAAGGACAATGTACTTAGCGAGAATAAACCTGGTCGTTACCCTAATGCTTACGAAGACAAGAAACTATCTTGGCGCAAGCTCACACCGCTTGAGTGCGAGAGACTTCAGACCGTTCCTGACCGACACACACTTGTACTTGACGAGAACGGTAAGCAATTGGTAAGTAACTCTCAGCGTTATAAGATGCTTGGCAACGGCTGGACTATAAATGTAATTACTCACATTATGAAAAATATGGAACTATGAAAAACGAAATAAAAATAGATAAGGTTCTTTTTCCCGATTCAGGTAAAATAACTATAAGTGAAGAGGGGGTTGGTAGTCTTCAAATAGTTGACGCTGAACTTGATGGTATAAATTGCACTATAAGTGAAGAGGATGTTATTGAGATTGATGTGTCGGACTATAAATACATATCTCTTTCCTACAACAACATTCTTACTCTTGAGAATTTTATATATGAGATGAATGATTTTTACGAAAATGAAAAATAACATGAAAAAATACGTAGCTTACTACAGAGTATCAACACGCAAGCAGGGTGATTCTGGTCTTGGTCTTGATGCTCAGAAGAGAATGGTTCAAGGTCATGTCAGGAACGATGTCATCCTTGAAGAGTTCACTGAGGTTGAATCTGGTACAAGTAAGGGTAAACGCCCCATACTTCAAAAGGCAATACAAAGATGCCAGGATGAGGGTGCTACACTTGTAATAGCCAAGATAGACCGACTATCTCGTAACGTACATTTCGTTTCAAGTCTTTATCAATCAGGCGTTGACTTTGTCTGTTGCGATATGCCACACGCTAACAAGTTGACCATACATCTCTTTGCAGCTGTAGCAGAGCATGAGGCTGATATCATATCAGAACGTAACAAGGCTGCTGCTCAGTCAATCAAGAAGATAATTGAGCGTGATGGTTATTACACATCCAAAGCTGGCAACAAAATCACAAAGCTTGGAGGTTGCAAGAATCCTAATACTGTTCCTGCTATCGAAGCTTGGATGGATAAATCAAAAAACAACAGAAACAAGAATGTTGCAAGACCTTTCGCTCAAGAGTTGCGTAGGCAGGGTATTGGATATTGTACTATTGCTTGCAGGTTAAATGAGGCAGGTTACAAAACATCAAGAGGAAAGTTCTATTACAAAACAAGCGTACAAAGGTTACTTCAAGAAACATGAACAGAAAAGAACAAAAACAAATTGAGATGTGGTTCTACATCATATATGTAGGAGGACAGATTTTACCAGCTATTTATTATATGTTTATATACTCGAAATGAAAGGAAAGGTTAAAGTAATAGTAAGGGTTGCGGCAGAACACCCCGATGCTGAGACATTCAAATGTCTTGGTAATAAAGTAGTGCTAAAGGCAGATAGTTACGATTATGCTTATGAGTTTGCAATGACAATACTTAACTTGCGAGACTCAAGAAAGTTTGAACACGGAGACTTAATGTTCTTCAACAAGGGAATACTAATAGAGATAGACAGATGACAAAAGAAGAGAAACAAGCAATCATTGATATACTTACAAAGTGGAAGGATATGATCGGTGTTGATGGCAGGAGCATTGAAATATTGATAGACCGAGTGAATCAGATATACATTCCAGAGTCTATAAACATACAGGAAGTTGATGTTATCAAGGCGGACATTGCTGATATGTGCAGTCAGATAAAGTATGATGTCAAGCAGAATAAAGTACGTGGACCTGAGAACACAACTAAGAGGATGGCAATCTACAAGGCTTCTGAGATAAAGTATGGTAGAACATCAAGCATGGAGTGTGCAATTAAAGAGTTCTTCGATAAGGATAGGACAACATTACTGCATTGGAGGAATAAAGCTGATGACTTTATCGATATAAAAGACACAATGTTTGTCAGGTATGTTAATGAGTTGTTAACTTAGTAAATTCATTTAACCAAACAGATTCAAAATGAAAAAAGAAGCACGGGTAGTAATGCTACCCTCTGATAAGAAAGTAGAACAAGGCTCTATATGTTTACATGGTAAATTCGGATAATGGCAAGATCAGCAAGATTTAATCATGAAGACCTTACAGTATGTTTTGGAGGAGAGCTGTCAAAACCTCAATCTATATTCAAGGCTACTGCATTGAAAATACCTACCTATTCTTACACAAAGCGAGAAAAAGAAGCCTTAAAAGGTGGATGGTATTCTGATACCAAAGTAATCAATACTTACACGGAGAGCAATCACTACATTATCATTAAAGACGGTGAGTGCATAGGTCAAATGAAACCTTATTCGCAAAAGAATATAAAATCAGATCTTAATCCTTGTAATAAATATGCAAGGGAGTTTGTTGAGTCTAAAGGACTCAATATTAATACTCAATACTTACTGTAATTGGCAGGTATAATTCTTTAAAACTAAACAGAGATAAAATGACAAAAGAACAAGCAGAGCAAAGAGCATTGGAATTGTATCCTGAACCAGATCATAATACTCATTGGGAACGAGAACGGGTAAGATTTCTAAGAGATGGATTTATCAAATGCTACGATGAGATGCTTACAGAAGCCGACCTAGTATCATTCGGTAACTTCCTACTTAAAGACAGAAGTGAGGGTAATTACCTTATGAGTAACAATCTTGTTACACACGCAGATTTGGAGAATTGGAAAGAACTAAAACAGAGCAATGAAACTAACAGAAAAAGCAAAAGAAAAGTTTGAGAAGTGGTTACTAGACCACGAAATGCACAATCAAGGTGGATATAATTTTGATTATCCCAAATGGTTTAGTGCGCTTCATCCATCATTTCAATGGGGAGTTTACCAAGATTGGGCTGATAGTTTGGGATATGATATTTACTTCACCCCATACTACGATTGGACTAAAGAAAGAGATACTGGGTTTAAGTGGTATTTTGCCGAAAGGAATGACAGTTATATTTCAGAAACGGGCTTAAAAGATACAATTCAAGAAGCACGTAACGCAGCGATTGAAAAGTTGAACGAATTGATAAACGAGAAATGAAAAGATATCAAGTTAGACGTTGGGATAAACGCAACACATTAAGACTTAAGAAGTATGCATACCCTATGTGGTTTATGATGAACGTAATGACAGTAATGTTAATATACACAATGACTAATATAAATTAAGATGACAGAAAAAGAAGCAGACAAGTTACTATCGAAATTAGTACATGGAATGATTGATCTCGGTATGCATGGACAGGAACATATTCATGACACTCCACTGAACACAATATTTTTAGGGCTATCATCAGCGATCATATCAACAGGTGGATCAAATATTGACGATGACATAAAGGATGCGTCATTAGACCTATTGGAAGCTCTTGCATCGGTGATTAACTCATCCAGGCTGATAAAGGAGATTGACATTCAGAGTCAGATAAACGACCTATTAGAATAATTAGTTATGGGATGGATTAAAATTGACAGGAACATAACCGAGCATTGGTTGTGGACTGACGAGAAGAAACTGAAGTGGTGGTTGACCATACTTCTTGATGTGAATTACTCGGACAGGAAGATGGCACTTGGGTACAATACCTATGAGATAAAACGTGGTCAATCACCTAACAGTATAAGGACTTGGGCAAGCATTTTTAAGACAGGAACGAAGTCAGTTGTAAGGTTCTTGGATATGCTTGAGAAAGAGGGTTTGATAACGAAGGAAACAATAGGAAATGGGAAACACTCAACAACACTCGTAACTGTCTGTAAATACGATAGTTACGACCACTCAGGAAACACAAAGGAAACACAAGAGACAACAGTAAGTACCACGCAAGTGGATACGCAAGTGGATACGCAAGGGGGTGACATAAGAAGAAAGGAAGAAAGAAAAGAAGGGAAAAAAGAAAGAAATAACATAAATGCTCCAAGCATAAATGACGTTATCGAGTATGTTGTAGAATGTGGGTATCCTCAATCCATTGCAGAGAAATTCCACGCACACTACACTGTAAGAGGATGGGTTGTAAAGGATGGTTCTAAGGTTGATAATTGGAAGGCTCTTCTGAATAACACTTGGTTCAAGAATAAGAATAAGTCAGTTGTCAAAGCCCCACCGTTAGAGCCAGGATGGAAGTATGTGGGAATTTCTGAGGCTTATGATATTGTACGTGATCAAAATAATGTAAGTTTGTCCGAGCAAGTGAGGATTGGTGCAGGAGATGATTTCGTAAGGAAGATGATGAACAGAAACCCATCTTACCACAATGTAGGTGAAGGATGGAAATACAGAAAGACCACATGAAGAAACTGTTTGAAAGAGAGATAAGTATTTACGAGAGCCTGTATGATGTGGATTCAAGCCATGTGATAACTGTAGGTCAGGCTCTTGGTCGTATCAAGAAAGGTAAGAGCAAGGATAAGGTTGAGCAGATACGTAGGCTTGGTAGTGGTAAAGAGCGTGATAGTGTTAAGAAGAGTCTGCCATCTCCGTTGTTCTCTGGTGTGTTCAAGTCTCGTAACGACAACAACATCATCTCATACACTGGTCTGATATGTTTGGACTTTGATCACTGCAAGATAGTTGATAAGATGTCCGAGCTGAAAAGAAACAAGTACGTGATTGCCTGTTGGGTTTCTCCGAGTGGAAATGGAGTTAAAGCTTTGGTGGAGGTATCGCAACCAGAAAGACATCTTCAGCACTTCGATTCCATGCTTGAGGACTTCAAAGACCTTGACCCTACAGGGAGGAATCTTAGCCGTGTATGTTTCGAGTCATATGATCCAGATATGTACATTGCTCGTAAATGGGAGGTGTATGACAGGATGATTGAGAAGGTGTATGATGCTGTTCCTGTCAAAGTAACAACCGAGAACAGTATCTACGAAAAACTCAAGAAGTGGATGATAAACAAGGGTGAGGGATTCTTTGAAGGTAACCGTAATAACTTCGTATTCAAGCTTGCTTGCGGATGTCTGAGGTTTGGGCTTTCGAAAGAAGAGATACGAACCCCAATGATAGGCAATTTCTGCGGAGGTTCATTCACTGTAAAAGAATTGGATATTATCATAAACTCTGTCTACAGAAACTACGCATCAGATTTCGGTACTGCTGAGTTCACTGACGATGACAGACTCATACACACAGTGACAAGGGAAAGCATTGAGCAGCAACTTGAGTCACTGGATGGTCCGCTTGAAGATGTGATATACCTGAACGACATCTTTCCTGACATGTTAAAAGACTTCCACTCTGGTAATCAGAAAGGAGAGACAACCCACTTCCCAGGAATTGATGAAAGATTCAGATGGTGTAGAGGCGAGATAACAATTGTTGGAGGAATAGGAAACTTTGGAAAGTCTACTATGATGCTACAGCTAATGCTTATGAAATCATTGATGGATGGATATAAGTGGGCAGTATTCTCTCCAGAGCAGTATCCACCTAAGTTCTTTTACAATCAGTTGATTCATGCTATGGTAGGAAAGTCACCATACAAGCATCATCACAATCAGATGTCTGAGGATGAGTATAGAAAGGCGGCAGAGAAGCTGAACGATAAGTTCTACTTCATATACCCTGAAAAGGAGATGCCGAGTCAGGAGTACATCAACAGAAAGTTCGTTGAGGCGATGATAAAGCACAACATAGATGGATGTATGATAGATCCGTTCAATGCGATATACCGAGATAGACGGAATAATCTACGTGATGACCAGTTTCTAGAAGACTTCTTCCGAGTGCAGAAAAAGTTCGCACTAGAGAACAACGTCTACATGGTTATCGTAGCGCACCCTAACAGTTCCATACAGAAAGATGAAAGAACAGGAGACTACAAGTGTCCGAGGGTATATGACTTTGCTGGCGGTGCTATGTGGAACAACAAGGCAGATAATATCATCATGTTCCATCGGCCATATTACAACTCACAGCCACAAGACTCAACATCTCAGTTCATCTCTCAGAAAATCAAGAAGAAGGAACTCAATGGAACGACTGGGGAATGCATATTGACATACAACGTTATGAACGGAAGGTTTTATGATGATGATATAAACCCTTTGGATTGCGACAAACATGAGTACGTTGTTGATAGTCAAGCGATGCGCCAAGCTAGAATGCCTTATGCTGTTGATGATGACTTTGATATCCCATTTTAGCTAACGGCTTGGGTAGAACCATTAACTACTTTGAAAAAGCAGATGTGCGGTGGGGAAAAATAAATTACACACAACGTTAAATGTATGGTTAGTGGCGATTTAAAGCACTTACCTATCAAATAAATACAGAAGTAAATAAAAGAAATAACAGTTAATAACCGCACAAAACCGCCATTAACTATACATATTGTTAGGCGTATGTGCTTTTAAATCTTAAAATTATGGCAACGGTTTACAAAATTAAAATCAAAACAGTAAGTGCTTTTTGTAATCCCAATGTGGTGTTAGCAGAAGCAGAAATGACAGAGATAATTGAAAAATTAATCAAAGAATATAAAGATAAGCAAACTGGATTAGGCTTTGAAGCAACCGAAATAGATGTTGAATGTGTTTATTAGCATTACGCCTAACGGTTTTAATAAACGCAGTACAAAACGAAAGATTATGAAAGCAATAGATTTTAATAGATGCAAAATAGATAGCCAACAAGTAACGCAGTATGTATTGCGTTTATTTGGTGTTACCTGCTGGGCTTCTAATCATCATCCTGAATATGGGTGGTTTAGAATATTTGGCAGGGGATTTAATTGGAGGCACGAAAAAAGAGGACTGCTATTTAGTGAGCGAAACGGCTACTCTAAATACTGGAAGGTTGGTAAATGGATATTGCGTTATTTGCCTTGCAGGTAACGGACAAGAATAAAAAACGTAGCGACATGAAAGAAGAAATTATAGAAATATTACAACAGCATAAAGCAGGACACATACCTGATGAACAAGCACTAAATGAGTTATGTGTTTTATTTAGTGTTGTATGGCGAAGCGAACCGTTTAGCCTTACTTGCACAAATGGATATGATGGCAGGGAACAATATTGCGAATGTAAAAACGAGTGCCTTAAATGCCTTGAGTAAGGCTATATGGCATACAACAATCGCTAAAGAATACGACAAATTTGATGTATGGAAACAACTGACATAGAATCAATTAAGACAGACTTTGATGATTCAGAAGAAGTTCCATTTTAATTTATATCTTTGTGTCGCTAACCTTACTGAAATGAAATCGAATTTAAATCCTCCAGTTCCAAGTTGCCAATTTAGCTCGTCCGAGCAAGTAGGGTTAGCCTTCTTGGTTCTGGGGGTATTTTTATTATGGGTAAATACAACAAAAAAGAGTCTAATAAAAAGTACAAGAGAAGCTTAAGGGGTAAAGCACTGGGTATTTATCATTCACAGGTTCAGAATTCTATTAATAGAGGACATAAACCACCTGAATACACAAAAAAGGAATTTGTAGATTGGATTATCGGAAACGATAGATATATTGAATTATATTCTAATTGGGTTTTGTCTGGGTATAAAAGATTTCAAGCCCCATCTTGTGATAGAATTGATGATTATAAACCATATTCATTTGACAATATTCAATTAGTGACTTGGGAAGAAAACCACAAAAAAGGGGCTTCTGACATTAGAAACGGAATAAATACTAAAAAATGCAAGTCGGTAATCATGGTTTCAGATGACGATAAAAAGTTAATTCAATTTCACTCAACCCTATCTGCAGCAAGGTATTTTGGTAAAAACGACAGCTCTTTTATAGTGAAAGCTCTTAAGAAAGGTGGTAAGGCATATGGTTTCAAATGGAAATACGCAGAACATACATAGGTTGTGTTCTAATAAATTAAATTAGCAGCATGAAGAAAAAGGAATTACCTATATCGGTTTATAAAGCAAGGGGTTCACGGGGAATTTTATCATTTTATTATGAAATACTAAAACAATTAAGAAAGGATGAAGAAAAGCTGGGTAACAAAAATCAAAGACAGAACCCCTGAGTGGTTTGAATACAGACAGAAGGGGTTAGGAGCGTCATCTGCCGCCATCGTATGTGGATTGAGTCCATACAAACCTACAAAAATGCAGTTGTTCCACGAGAAGGTAGGAACTATGGAGCCAGACAGAACAATGTCTGCACCCGCATTTCACGGAATACACCAAGAGGCTTATGTGGCGAATCTTTGGAAGTATTACGATGGAACTGAATATGGATACATGGACAACTTTGAACGTGGAGAAATCATAAGAAAAGCAAGTGAACTTGTTGGATTCGTACAGAATCCCAAGTACCCACACCTTTACTGCAACCTGGACAGGGTTATTGAGAAGGGTTCACGAAAGCTGAACGATGACGGAACTCTATCTGACGAGATAACCACAACGCTATGTCCGTTGGAAATCAAGACGATGAATGGATTCGTCTACAAGAAATACGATGGTGTTCCTGATATGTACATCATACAGGTTCATCAGCAGATGATGATAATGGAGTGCGACTATTCTGAGATAGCCATACTTATCGATGGAAGAGGATTCAAGGTGTTTCCAATAGAGCGTAACGAGGATATTGTAGACATGATAGCCGAAAGAACATACGAGTTTTGGAGTCGTGTTCTTCAGGGTAGACAGGCTCTTATTCATGCTGAGATAGCTAAAGATGAGGATGACTTTGAGAAGTATAACGACTACATGGGTGTCATACAGCAACTTGAACCTGAACCTGACGATAATGAACACTACTCTGAGTTCCTATCTGACACTCACGTAGTAGAGCAGGAGATAATGATGGGAAATGAAGATCTGCTTGGTCAGGTACAGCATCTTCAGACAGTTAAGGAAATGATCAAACAACTAGAAAAAGAGAAGCGTGAACTTGAGAACAAGGTAAAGAACGAGTTCAGAAAGGAGTCTGTTGAGAAGATAGAGTTTCCTGGGCATGGGTACATGAGATACTACCAACGAGCGAATAATAACACCAAGATGTTGGATGTAAGAATCACTAAGCCTGACGAGTTCGTTATCGGAGTTGAGCTGGAAAAAATCGACAGAGAAGTAGGTTATATCATTTAATTATAATACATTAGCACCATGGAAAAGTTAGTAAAGTTACAAGCAGAATTGAAGTCACCGAAGAATCAGGTCAACAAATTCGGTGGATATAAATACCGTAACTGCGAGGATATCCTTGAAGCGGTAAAGCCACTACTTGATAAGCACGGTCTCGTGCTTAACATAACAGACTCTATTGGAGAGTTATGCGGTATCCCATACACGGAGTCTACAGCAAGCATATTTGACCCTAAGAAGCCAGATGTGATTGTTTCATCAAAGGCACAGGCAGGTATAGACCCTAACCAAAAGGGTATGAGCCTTGGACAATGCTTTGGAGCTTCATCATCATACGCTCGTAAGTATGCGTTGAACGGTCTTCTTCTAATTGACGATAATAAGGATCCTGACGTAACAAATAATCACTCCAAGACAACACCAAGAAAAACAACTACAGTTGAGAAAATGGCAGGTGATAAGAAAAAGGTTGTAGCTGGAACAGCAGACTACAATAAGCTTTTAGAGTGGATTAAAACACCTAAAGGTTCAATAGAGAAAGCACTTGAAATGTACGACATTGACAAGGCTACGGAAAATATCATAAGAAAAACAATTAAAATATGAGGTACCACGGATTAGAGAATAATGTCAATAGAGATAGAAATAATTTAGGTCAATATAAATAACAGAAAAATGGTAAATAAAGTACAATTATTAGGGAACATTGGTAAAGACCCAGAAGTAAGAGAAACAAAGTCAGGCAACATTGTCAACATGGTTATGGCTACGTCAGAAAAATACACTGACAAAAGTGGGCAAAAACAAGAAAACACAGAATGGCACAATCTTGTTGTATTCGGTAAACTTGCAGATGTTGTTGCCAAGTATGTAAAGAAAGGTGACAAACTGTATGTTGAAGGGAGTATTACCACAAGAAAGTGGGAAGATAAGGAAGGTAACACACGATACACTACAGAGGTTAAGGTACGTGATCTTACAATGCTTGGAGGCGGAGATAAGAAAGCGCAGCCAGTTGCTGCGGGAATTGATGAGGATGATGATTCTGGATTGCCATTCTGATAAGTACTTGATTATCAATTAGTTAGAAAGCCCTGTCGTAATGATGGGGCTTTTTATTATCTTTAAATATGGCTTACACTAGAAAGATAAAACTGAAGATAACTGATGAGGTATACGAGAAGATGCAGTCTCGTAATCAGTTATGGACAAGAGAGGCTTTTGATCAGTCAGAGGAACTCGCAGGACAGTTCAAGAAGAACATAATCTATATGTGCGAGAAAAGAGGTATCAAGATAAAGGATATGCTTTCTTGGCTAACCGATATGGGGCTGAAATTCAGGCAACGCAGACTGTATGAATGGGGTGAGACACACGCAATCTACCCTACGCTTATAGAGATAACATTCTTCTCAAAGTTCTTTGAGTTAGACCCAGGGGTAATGATAAGTAAAGACCTGAGAGAAGCGGATAGACTAAAGGGTATTTCTAAAAAGAACGTCTAACATATTCTCTACTTCAGAGGTCATCTTAATATCCATGTATGTTCCATCAGAGAACATTAAAGATGCTACGGACACGTTATCAATATTCCTGACGTATGCCCTTGTTATGTCATCTATATGAAACCAACCTACTGATTCTATGTATCTTGGTTTTGGTAGTGGTTGAGGATTTGGAAGATTAAGCTTGTCGTTCTCTTCCCTTACTCTTTCTATTTCCTCAATGTTTGTGCAGATGTATGTAGAAGCTCTCATACATTCAAAGATACGAACTATCTTGAGACAATGTTCCTGCCGAATCCTATCCCAATGTAGTGATCACCATTGAACCCATAGTCTACCTTATAGTAATTACTTCTTACAGTGGCTTGAACACCTACGCCCATCAATGGTACATAATTGGATTTGAAATCCGAAATCAGACCTGCATTTGCGTGTACTCCAAACGCCCACCTCAAGGGAACTTTCTTTGGTAAGTAATCTATTACTAAGTTCTCCGTTACATTCTGGTAGTTCTGCCATCGCAACCTGATATCAGCATTTTTTAGCGTTGCAGTAGTGTCGTACTTAGCGACCTCTGTAAGCCAAGCCTCAACAATACTTATGGTGTCAACTAAAAACAAAGTGTCTAAGCGAACATCATGTACGTTTACCTGCACGGTATCATGTACGGTAACTACTTTCGTTTCAACGTATCTAACGGGTTTTTCCTTCCACCTGTCAACATACTCTATGACTGCTACTGGCTTTTTGATGATAGTGGTGACAGGCTTACTGCTTGTATCACCACATCCCTTCCACGCAATTACCATCCCAAGTAGGAATGCTATCAGGTAAGGAGCGTAAGTTTTCAACAGGCTCAATGCTATTTGATTCATTTGGCTCTCTTTCAAGATTTTCTATTTTAACACCCATTAAAACTATAATAGAAAGGAGTGCTAGTATTGTGGCTGATATTATTTTTGACTCAGCAGAACTCATATACTTGAGTACTCATTCTTAGCGTCAAATGATGGACACGCTTTTGAGCTGACATCTCTATGGCCTATTATCACTGCCTGTGGGTATCTTTCGCGTAAGTCTTCAAGCAAGCACCTTAAAGATTCTTTTTGTGCATCGTTTCGCGTGTCCTTTGGATTCATGTCTTTATCACAACCACCAACATAAACAACGCCAATTGAATTAGCATTATGACCCTTTGCGTGTGCGCCTGGCTTAGTTTCATGCCGACCTTTTTCAATCTCCCCACCCAACGTAATAACCCAATGATATCCAATGTCAGACCATCCGTTATCCTCAATGTGCCAGTTTCGGATAGTATCAACCGACACATCTCTTCCTTCTGGGGTAGCCGTGCAGTGGACTATTATTTTATTTACTTGCCTCATTAGTACACTTACCAGTGATTAAACATCTATCAGAACAGGCTATTGGCTTACACCAACACCATTGGGGTTTCTCATTCCTCTGAACAATTACTCGTTTCTTTTTCCCTTTTCTTATGAAGGTATTTACAGTTTCTTTCGCTTTCACAGTTACATTTAACAGGTGCAATAGCGCACCATTTTACATCTTGCAACGATTCTCCTTTAGTTCGCCACGCATCTCAACCAACGCCTTCGTGTTCTAAGCAATCACGTCCGAGAA
>Ga0233412_10000153_pt1 | contig 39262 bp, 55 predicted proteins | sample Na_anoxic_4_MG_FD_180667 | JGI IMG/M metagenome (GOLD analysis project Ga0233412, IMG submission 180667) | Seawater microbial communities from Saanich Inlet, British Columbia, Canada - Na_anoxic_4_MG | ecosystem: Environmental > Aquatic > Marine > Inlet | place: Canada: British Columbia... | reverse complement strand
ACCTTTTCCTGATATGTGGACACGATTAAATAAATTAATTAAACCTAATGGTGCAATAGTTTTGTTTGGTTCAGAGCCTTTTAGTAGTGCTTTAAGAATGAGTAATATTAAGAATTATAAGTATGATTGGGTTTGGGAGAAAACAAGAGCTGGAAATTTTGCTCAAAGTGGAAAAGCACCATTAAAGCATCACGAAATTATATCAGTGTTCTATAAGAAGCCACCGATATTTAATGGTATTAGATACAAAGTTGATGATAGATATATTGATAAGAGAAAACAAAGAACCAGAAAAAAGTCCACAACTAGCGAACACAAAATACTGAACAGAGACACGATAAGAAAAATTGATGATGGCTTTAGAGAACCATCAAGTGTTTTGTGCATTAAGTCTGAGTGGAAAAAAGGTATGCACCCAACACAAAAACCAGTAGCACTAATGGAATACCTAATCAAAACCTACACAAATGAAAATGAGTTAGTTTTAGACTTCACAATGGGAAGTGGAACAACAGGAGTAGCTTGCAGGAATCTAAACCGTAACTTCATCGGCATAGAACTTGATGATAATTACTTCGACATAGCAACAAAAAGGATTGAAGATGCAAAGTAATATAGTAGTGTGTGACCTCAACCAGATAAACATGAGTAGTAGATTCTTAACTCTTAATATTCCTAATGGAGATGTTGAGATAGATATAAAAAAGATGATGCAAGAACCGTTAAACTCTAATCGTGCATATTTTAATGCTACAACTATCGCAAAGCTCTACAAAAAAGATATCTCTAACTTCAAGAGGACTGAGGGATATGTAAAATACCTACAGTTGTTAAACCGTGATTATCACGGAATTGAAATGTCAAAAACAACAAGAGGTAAGCATGGTGGAACATGGTTTCATTCAAAGCTTATGTTAAAGTTTATCTTGTGGATAGATACAGAACTAGAGTATGAATTTCATAGATTCTTAGAGAACCTTATTATTCATACTAACGAACTAAAGATAGAAAGAGACAACACAAAGATTCTCTTCAAGGATTTAACTAAGGTTATTCGTGATGTGTATATTCCTGCACAAGAGAGTGATAATGCTAAGAAGTTTGCGTACAATAATCTTAGTGGGCTTGTGAATATTAAAGTTCTTGGCTCTACTGGTTCTAAGTATGCCAAAGATAATGGTATAGAAGTTGAAGATGGTAAAAGTGTTCGTGATTATCTTAGTAAAGAGCTTCTTGATGAGATTACTGAAGTAGAGAGAAAGCTTAGTGGGTTTATAGAGTTTGGTGGGATTACTGATTATGAAAAATTGAAGGAGAAGTTATGTTAATAGATGGTTATTATGGAAAAAATTACATAGATGAAACTCAGATACAGTCAATGACAATTATGGGAGAGTTTCAGTGGCAAAATGGAAATATAGAAAACAAAGCTGAAGAGATATACAATATACATATAAATCAAAACATGATTGGTACACAAGTTTTATGTTTTAAAACAGCAGAGTTAGCAAAAGATGCTTTGCTAGAAATACATAGCAAGATAGAAGAACTGAAGTCTAATAAAACTAAAGATAGTGAAGACTATGTGAAAGGTTTTAAAGATGGAACAGAGTATGCACTAAAACTAAAAAGTCTTGATTCTAGTCAATAAGATTAGGTGTTTGTTTATATATAATGTTTTAAAGGGCTAGTTATGAGTAAAAAATCAATTTATGCCACACCAGAGCAAGAAAAAAAAGATTTACTAAAAGAGATGAGTGATTTATCTATAAAACATGGCGAGTTGTGTGACGATTTAAGAGAAAAATCTAACAAGATAAGTCTACTTGAAATTAAAAGTTTTAAGAAAAGAATAGATGAAGTAAGAAAACAAAGAGATGTAAAAAACAAAGCATATTTAAAGCTTTGTCAGCTAACTATGGAATACTAAAGGAGTAATTATGAAGATAGACATAGTAAAGCTTTCTCTGTGGATGGATGAAGCTGGTTTTAATGATAGTGAGCTAGCTAGAGAGTGTGAGGTTTCTACTACTTGTATTAGATTGATTAGAGTTGGTGAATCGGAAGGTACTTTAAAGCTTATTGGCTTGATTGCTGATGTTCTTGATGTTCCTACTACTTATATTACAAAGGATTAAGCTTTATTGATTTAAGTCAACGATGTTTATGTTCTTTTTATGTATAGTTTTGTTTTTAGATGGAGATTTTAAATGAAAGTATTAATTTTAGATGAGAATCGTTTATCACACTCAATTTTGCATAATATTGCCTGCCGAGCTTTCGTCGAGAGTGTTGTTTGTGTGAACATTAATAGTGAAGGTGGGTCGGTTGGAAGCATGGAAGATATCAGTATACCTCTATCGCTTTTGCATGAAAGTGCCTATAAAAATTTTCTAATAGATTATGAATTTGATATGTATTTACTTGAAGAAAATAAAGGAATACCACCTAAAGGCAGAACTCAAAAACAGCATAATGCTATAGTTAGTTTAAATAAAAAGAAAAGATTTTAAGGAGCTTACGATGAAATATATTATTAAAATAATTGCTAGAATACAAAATATGATATGTTCCATAAACAAATATAAATTCATCATAATGGATGAAAGTTTTAACTTTTATGTAAAAAAGTTGATATCACAAGTGTTTAGCAAAAAGCCTATCAACGCTCCTACTACTGGTAGATGTTACTAATAATGCGTAGGGGATGCTATGAGTGTAACTAAACTAAAGTCATCATATGTTAGTGGTGGTAGAGTTATCGCTAGGACTGATGATGCTGTTTATTGTTATAAGTATGAACTAAATGAGTATCAGTTTAGTAGGCTACTGATGTTATTAGGAAGTGCAGATGAGATAAACTTGGAGCATTGGGGGCTAGAGTGGGTTGAGAGCTCTACTGGTGTTGATGTAGTTAAAAAAGATTAAGGAGAGATTATGAATGTATCCACTGCAAAAAGATGGTTACTGTTCATGCAGAGCCGTGTATAGAATACAGTGCGGAGCTATAGCTATGAGTATTGTTGAGTTTTTGGTTACCAAACTCGTAGAAAAACTTTTGAGAGAGATGGAAGCTGTTTCCGACACTATAGAAGATTTAGATGAAATAGATTTATCTGTTATTGAGAGAAATAATATGTTTTTAAGAAATAAGATTAAGTTTCATCAGATGAGAATAAAACATAAAATAAAAAGGAATAAAAATGTTTGAAAGCAAATTAAAAAAGAATTACAAATTTGAGCTTGGCTCTACTGTTAAAGATAAAGTTACTGGATTTGAAGGCATTGCCACTGGTGTAGCTTCTTATATTACTGGATGTGACCAATATTGTATTCAACCACCACTAAAAGATGGTTCATTTGTTGATTCTAAATGGTTTGACGACAATAGACTGGAGCTTACTGATAAAAAAGTTTTAGAATTAAAGCTTGATGATGATGTTGGTGCTTGCGAACAAGCTCCAACTAAATAAACGTAGTGCCTAAAATAGGCTAACAAATGGGCTTATGCCCTATAGTAAAATATAAAGGAAAAAGATGTTAATAAAATACTTTGTTCAGGATGGAGACGATAACGAACTATTACAAGAGCATAATAAAAATATTCATGTATCAGCGATGATACTAAGTGCTAAATCTTTACAAATTGAAAATGTAATGTATGATGTCATAGAATCTGTTTTGTGCTTAGAAGATGATGAAATTCAGATAACTATAAAGGAAAGATAGTGTTTAATAAAGTAATTTTAGTTGGAAATCTAACTCGTGACATAGAGCTTAGATACACACAAAGTGGAAGTGGGATAGCAAATACTGCTATTGCTACTTCAAGAAAGTTTACTCAAAATGGAGAAAAAAAAGAGGAAGTGTGTTTTGTTGACATTACTTTTTTTGGTCGTAGTGCAGAAGTTGCTAATCAGTATCTTCGCAAAGGGTCTAAGATTCTTGTAGAGGGTCGTTTGAAGTTTGACCAGTGGGTAGATCAAAACGGTCAGAAACGTTCTAAGCACTCAGTAATAGTTGAGACTATGCAGATGTTAGATTCTAAAGGTGATAATATGCCAAACAATGCTTACTCACCTACTATTGATAGACAACCGGGACAAGATACTCCACCTGCTTCCTATCAAGGCTCTGACCAACAACAGCAAAGCTATCAACAACCTGCTCAGCAACAACAGCAAAGCTATCAACAACCTGCTCAGCAACAACAGCAAAGCTATCAACAACCTGCTCACAGAGAAGCTTCTGAGATGCCAAATCCTAATCAGATACCAGAGATAGATATTGATGAAGATGAAATTCCATTTTAGCTACCTCAACCACTCTTGACTTAGAGTGGTTATCTTTTCTGCTCTATAATATCTTCTGATCCACAACTATCACACTGATGCTTATTTATGGTTTCTTTATTGCATCTTTCGCAAAGAAAGTATTTTTCATCATTATTTTTTTTATCTCTACTTCTACTAATGCTTCCATTGGAACACTTATTCTTTCATTGTATTCGTTTTTTACAGTAACGTTACACCAGTTTGCACCAACTTTATTAAATTCACTCCAAACATTGCTTTCACAAATATTTATTATTTTTAGATGACCTTTAAAAGCTCTTATTACCGATTCTTTGTATTCCTTAAAACATTCCTCTCCATCAAAGACACTATCCACTAGCTCTGTGTATATTTTACTATCTAGTACATATGTTTTTTCTGGATCTATTCTCATCTCTTGTTTTTCATGTTCAGTTAAAACTTTTTCTTTCAACTCTACTGGTTCATCTTCCCAAGTTAGTTTTTTTCCTATTAGTTTTTCTATTGAACCTTTTGGAAGTGATATTGTTCTAAAGTCGTCATTATCTTCTGCTTGCCAAAACTCATATTCAGACTTAACTATACCTTCATGAAAAGTGTATGCTCTATGCAACTCATTTTCGCATATTACTTCTTCTTTATCTTTATCTACTGCTAACCATGCCATGATCTTATCCTTTTATATTATATTTTTTATATGTTCTAAATATTTTTAAGATTCTATTTGCATCTTTCCATCTACAACATACTATCAGTCTTTCATCTGAGAGCCTATAGCTACAATCAAATTTATTCTTAACTTTGTACTCTGTTGCTAGTGCTATTTTTATTGATGCTTCAGAGTTGAGTTGCAAATTTAATCTATCTTCACTGAATTTAAACAAATCCATATAAGTTCTTTTTTTAACTCTTTTCATAACTATCCTTTTATTTTTAACATTATATCTTATAGCTTGTAGCGTTGTCTTGACATACATCATGTTGTTTCTTTTTATATAGTGTTATACTTTTGGAAATTAAGTTAAGGATTCATTATGTTAGATATGAAAGATATTATTGTTTTTGATGAAGATGAAAATAAGTTTGTTGAACTAGAGGAGTATTGTGCTGATGATGGCTTTCTTGATGAAGATAGCCCTATCAATGAGAAGGTTTCTAGTTTCTTGGAGCATTACTTTGGGTGTGAAACCTTTCTACCTTTAGGACTAAAAGATATAAACGATAAGAAGATATATGCTGATAGTAGTATAGTTAAGTTCAAATGGGTTGAAGAGTATATTGGTTATTTTACATATAATACAGACTCAGTAAGATATGAGATTATTATATTAAAGCGACCTACTGAGATAAAAGGTGCAATGTTTAACACTTTTGACTATGACCAATATGCAATGAAAGATTTTAAAGTAATAGATACCATTCAAGAGAACAAACTAGGACTTCTAAAATGGATGAGTTTGGAATCTTTGAGGTTTGTTTAGGTGTGTTTTTTGCTTGTCTTTATTATGTAGCTTATCTTGATTCTATAAAATGGGAAGAGATGTAGGTTTGTTGTTGATGTATATCATTGATTTGTTTTTATGGTTATGTTATTGTATTGAAAAATTTAGGAGATATTATGTTTAAAGTTTTAGCAAAAGGATGTGAACCAACTTTAGGTTCAAAGTATAGTGCTTGTGTTGATTTGTATAGTTCAGAAGATGTTGTGATAGGTGCTGGTGAGACTAAGCTTGTTGGGCTTGGTGTTTGTATTGATTTAGATTTGCTCCCAATTGATACAGAATCTAGTATTTTAAAAAACATCCCATTTGTTATGGATATGGATGAATTTTTAAACTCTCACTACCTCCAACTAATGCTAAGAAGTTCACTAGGTGCAAAAGGTCTTATGCTTGCTAATGGTGTTGGTGTTATTGATTTAGATTATAAAGATGAGATTAAGATGATTATTCATAATCCCATAAAAGTATTTGATAAAAATATTGGAGTAGGAAATCAAGTGACAGAAAAAGCTATTGATTTTAAAAATAGTTTTAAGATAAATAAAGGCGATAAAATAGGTCAAATCATGCTATGTGAGCATAAGTCTTACTTATTCGGTATCGAGTCTGACGTTGAACGTGATGGTGGATTTGGTAGCACTGGAGTATAGATATGAAGTGGTTGGGCGTCGTAGAGTTTTCTACTAAGTATGGTATGACTACTAACAATGTTCGTGGGTTTGTTAATCGTGGTACTATTCCTGAGTTTGTTTATAAGTATGAGTATGAGCTTGAAAATGGAAGTAGGACTTTATATCTTATGGAATCTTATTTTATAAAAAATAATATTGTCTTGGATACTATCAGAACTATTATCAAGCGTAACTTTATTTTACTTCGTAAGCATCTTAAACCTAGTATCTTAGCAAAATTTATTTCTATTATTAGTAATGGATTCTTTACTATCAATAGTGCTAGAGATTTTGCCAATGATCAGATATTTGATTTCAGGGAAGTCTCTCTGCTTAGTTGCTATATTAAAGATAGAACAAAGCAATATTTATTGGCTAGTGAAAAACTGGTTTCTATATGTAAATTCATTGGTAGTTTTGATGAAACCGATATATTGGATTATCTTTCTGATGAGTTTGATATAAGTGCAGTAGATATAATTCCTGTTAAAATTGCCACTTTTAAAGTTTCTTGTGGATTGTGTGGCGATATTAGATATTTAAAAAATAAAAACAGAACACCAGGTTCACTTTGTCATAAGTGCAAGAATCTAAATGCAAAACTTAAGTATTATTATTTTTGTCCATATTGTCCAAGCGTTAGAGCAAGTAGAGTTTCTAATAGAAAAACCTCTATGTGTATTGATTGCAGCAAGAAAAAAGAAGATAAAAACAGAGATGATTATGAATTTTGTTTTGAAGAGATGAGGATTATAAAAGTGAGATATTTTGCTATATGTACTGATTGTGAATCAGAAGTTGCTACAAGAGAAGTTGTAAACAAGCAAGATTCTGGATATAAAAAATGTAGAAAACATAAAGTATCTAAGCCTAGAAAATATCCAATTGGAAGTAAAAGAAAATCTACCTATGTTAAAAAAGATAAAAAGCCTAAAACTTATGAGCAAGTTGGAACTGATGGTGCAATTGAAAATAAGGTTACAGTTTCATTTGCGAAGCAAAAGCTTCAAGTAGTTGATTTAGATACGATGGAAGCTCCTGTAAAGAAGAGAAAAGAAAAAGAGATACCAAAGTCAACTCCAGAGCAAGAAGCTGATATGATGGCTGAGTTTTTTAAGAATGGTGGTAAAGTTACTAGGTGCTAGTGCTTTCCCCATCTTGCTTTTTTTGTTCTGGAATCTCCGTGTACTCTATTGCTGTATAAACCTATGCCGTGACTATTGGGATATTTTTTATCATAGTAGTCATATACCACTAGCGGAGGTATTTGTGCTTTAGTTCCATTGTCGTAAAAATAGAACTTATGGTCTGCACCTTTTGCATCCATGTGTGTACTTTTTGATGAGTATGGAACATAATTTTTATTTGCTTCTTTTTGCACAACTTCATTATGCTCTTTGCATCTGTTTCCTCCAGTGATAGAAACTATGATTTTAGATTCATATTTTTTTGCAAAATAATCAGCTCCATCTTGTATCATAACTACTACACCATAGTCCACTGTATCAAAACCACATCCACATTTACACTCAAATTCGTGTCTTGATAAATTTTTTGTTAAATTACCCATTATTTAATCCTATTTCTTTTCTTTATCTCATCTCTTATGACTCTAGCCAACCCAGCATAGTTCTTTTTGCTTGCGTCAGTATTATGTCTGTTTATATCAGAAACAGTTCTTGATAGATCATCCTTGAATGATTTTTTCATATCGTCAATTCTAACATATAATTTTTCAACAGATTCTTTATTGCTTAATATCCTCTCATCGTGCTTTGCTGCAACTTCTTTTTTTGATGTATGCTCCAAAAATTGCCATCCCATATACGCAATCGCAACTGGAGCAATCAACAACATCCCTCCAACCATTACTTTTTGAAAAAACTCTTCCCACTTCATGTGACCATTTAAAGTTAACTTTATCTCTCCAACACTATCACCTATTTCTTTTAGTATCATTTTTTGGTTTTTATCTTCTTTTGATAAATATTCTATCTGTTGTTGCATCTTTGGTATAGAGTTGTAATGCTTACATTCTGAGCAATCTCCTGTCATTCCAAATCTCCATTCTTAAAATTATCTAAAGATATTTTAACATATTTTAGATTAGATTCACAGTCTTTTCCAGCAACCATTAGATCTACTGCGTACGTTGCTACTTGGCTCTGTAGCTTTATATCTTGTGGTGGTTTTGGAATCTCTATACACTCTAGCTTTTCTTGTGTTATCTCTGGGTATACTTTTTCTTTTTCAGTTATTGTTTTTGGTAGGCATTTGTCGTACCATCCTAGGTGAAACTCTTTACTCGTACAACCTGAGAGCATCAAGAGTATTGCTGAGTATATTAGATATGTTCCCATCGTCTTCATCTTTAACATCTTCTATCCTTGTTTTTATACTTGTGATTTTTGTTGCTCTTACTATCTCTTCTTTATGGTTTATATTTAGAAGCTCTATGGATTCTTTATAGTATTGCTCCTGGTCGTCGTACTGAACCTTTAGTACTTCGTGACCATCGTGAAGATCATAAAATTCTTTTGCTACCATAGCAGTGTTTATCTTTGATGTCTTTAAATCTTCTTTTAGAGAGTCGTTGTACTTATACTGAACTACAAGCATTGCCACCAGAAGTATCAGGATATAGTGAGTTGGATTCAAGCTAGGCATCTGTAGCACTCGTTTCAGAGAATTTTTTTATATAGTATGACCATGTTCCAAGTATGGCTGTACTTATGGCACCAAGAAGTGATGCTATTTGTGTGGACATATCTGGTTTTTTTAATGCGAACTCTATTATTTCATATGTAGATTCTATTGCGAACCAACTTAATCCAGCTAAAATTATATATCGAAGCACATCTTTGTTTAGTTTTTTCATACTATTCTCTTAGAAAAAGTATCTGTTTATCTTATAGATATCTGATACAGTTAGGGCATAGTCGTAACTCATTATTCTGTTGGTTTGAGGTTCTACTACCCACAGCTTACACTCTCTATCTACAAAGATATTGAACGCATGAGATTTACTTAGAGCATACCCAAATGCAAATCTACCTAATCCTCTTTGGTTAAAGACTCCGAACATCGCTGATGCGAAATCATCACAGTCATAAGCTTCTTTGATATACTTACTGTCGGCAATTTCTGGGTGTATACTCATAACCTTTTCAACATCTTTTTTGTCTATGCCGTACATGTTGTAATCGGCGATAAACAGTATCTTTGCTCCTGCAAGCAACTTTGACACATTATATCTCAAATCTAGTTTTCTAGGCTCTTCGTACATTATCTTTGACTCTCTCCAGTCCATAGCACTTTTTATTGCAACTTTAGAGGCTTCTAGTTTAATCTTGAGTGCTTCTATCTCTCCTATCTCTTTTTTACAAAAGTATTTCTTAAACCAACTCATTTTACTACTCCTACGATTTTTCCTTTTTCGATAAGACCGAGCTTAAGAGCCTCTTTGAACTCTGCAAGAGTTACTGATTTGATTCCATTAACTGTTTTCCAGCCTTGCGAATCTACACCTTCGCTCTCCATAAGCTGTATGGCATGTGAGATGTCATTTCTACTATCTTTATCTGCATACAAAACTTTGCCTGTAGATAAAGCTACTTCTATATGTTCTAGTTTGTACTGCTTGATAGCTTCATCTGCATCTGTTATATCTGAGATAGGAATCTTGTCCGCTTCATACACTATCCCTTCGCCTGCTTGTCTCTCTCTTGGGTTTGCTAAGGCGAACAGACCCCTAGGACTTTTTATTGTTTTGTATGTTATTGGTGAATCACTGCTTAATAGTTGCATTTTTTTATTTCCTTTTTATCTAAAATAGAGTTGGTTGAAATCTTCCAAACCTGTTTACTTTTTTTACTGATATAAATATCTTCCTGAATGGATTCTTTAGTCCAGATTTTTTGCAAAAGTATTCTACCCTGCAAGATATTTTATCGCTAATTGTGCTTCTGAGTAGATTATACCCATTTCCTGCTTTCAGCCATCCATAATAAGACATTATTGAATTTATATGCTCCTTTTTTATTCTATTTTTTGTTATTTCTCTTATCTTTTTTAGATATGCTTTTTTTATTGAACCTCTTATTAATGTATATGTGTGGTAAAATTTGAACCCTAGAAAATCTATTCCTCTTGATTTAATCTCAAACACTTGATGGTTTTCTTTTAGAGTTAGTTTTAGATTTTCTAATAAATATTGCTGCATTTCTTCATTTAATTTATGCAAGAAATCTTTATCTCTATGTAGAAATATCATATCATCTGCATATCTAACATAATATTTTATTTTTCTATCTTCTTTTATCCAATGGTCGAAATATGAAAGATAAAAATTACCAAAAGTTTGAGATGTGTAGTTTCCTATCGGAAGTCCTTCTGTGCTGTCAATTATCTCATCTATTAGAAAAAGAGTATCTTTACATTTTATCTTTTTTCTTATTAGAGATTTAAGTATTTCATTATTTACATTTGGATAGTATTTTTTAATATCTATTTTTAAACAATAGACTGTATTTTCTCTATCTTCTAAAAAACTCTCTACTCTTTTTTTAGCTTTGTGTATCCCACGACCTTTTATGGACTGATATGTGTCTTTTATGTATGCTGTTTCTAATATTGGCTGAACAACTTGCAATAGTGCGTGATGCAGAACTCTGTCTGAAAAGTATGGAAGTTTGTAGATAACTCTTTCTTTTCCTCTTTCAATTCTGGTATCTATTTTATAGTTTGATGTTTTATGTGATTTATTTATTAAGCTTTTATTTAGTTCAAATATATACTTGTTTAGATTTTCATTTATCTTTTTTACTTCTGTGTATTCGAGTTTTCCTTTGCTTGCTCTACTGTGTGCAAATATAAGATTATTTGTATTTAGTATTTTGTTATATAAATTATTTTTTCTTTTCATTTATCTCTGCTTTTGTATCTCTGAGTTTTCGGCTTCCCTACTAGCACATAGTGAGATTATATATGTATTTTACCAAGAGGTAAGGACATAAAATGCGTTGTTTACCTTTCACAAATGCTCGGCAACAGATATTCCAATTGACATTCGAGGAAGAATTATTCCCATTCAAATACGAGACACCAGCATTCGAGGAATTATTCAAATTGCCCCCCGATTTCAGAACCTGTTTGCATTTTATATCCTAAAACTTAAAGCTAAATTGCTTTAAGTTTATTTTAAGGTTGGTGCTTTAGAAAATTTTTAAGCACGGCAACAGACATTCCAACTGACAATCGAGGAAGAATTATACCCATACAAACACGAGACACCAGCACCCGAGGAACCAGCCAAACTGCCCCCCGAGCTCAGAACACGATTCCCAGAAGCATAATAATGATTATCTGTTATTTTAGAATTAGAATTAGAACCAATAGTTTTAGGGAAAAAACTTCCAGAATTTAGAGTTGACTGATAGCCACTTGACAATGGATTTGTTATATCTTTTCCATCGCTGTCTTTTGCTCTAATATATTCACCTGTATATACATCATCTGCAAAAACACCGAATATGTCATTTACGAATGGTTGACCGTTTGTGATGTTTACTGCATCTACCCACTGCCATAAGTGACCATAAAAGTTTTCTATACCTCTGTATGAGTTTGCTACTACTCCGCTAAATCCTCCAGCGTCTCCACCACCTGCTTCAAATTGATCTAGTCCGCTTATTGAACCTGAGTTGTTACCTAAGCTTAGAGTTAAGCCTGTTCTCATTACATCATTTGCGTATGATGCTCCTGATGCGTTTTCTGTGTAGCCAGGTATCGCACTTTGAGAGTCGTTTGTTCCGTACTCTATTATAAACAATCTTCTCATCAAACTGTATCTGTGCCAGTCGAACTGCTTCGATGAACCGTTTGCTATCATCTGTCTTGATTGGTCTCTTGTGATGTTTGTTTCTGGTTTATATCCCGATACCGATAAGATTTTATCGTTTACTAGGTCTAAAGTTGGAGTTGAACCTGTACCGTCTACTAGTAAGCCTGTGCCGTCATCGTATCTTACTCCCTCGAAAGCTGATATATAAGCATAGCTGCTCTCATTGTCTGCATCGGTTCCATCTCCAGAATCTGTCCAACCTGATTTTCTAAAAGATTTATCTGTTACCCCACCATCGAACTTAGTTAGAGATACTATGTTATATTGAAGACTTCCGTTTGCATAGTCTCTTACATAGTGTTTTGGTATCTCTACAAAAACCTGATAGTTTCCGCCCTCTGCCCCAGTTACATAACTTGTTGCATCTGTTCCATCTTCAAAGAGTGCTGAATCATCTTTATCTAGGTATCTAAAGACTGTGCCACCAAACATAGGGTTTCCATTACATACAACTCTTCGCATCTGTTGTTGGATTGTTGGTATCGTGTGACCGTATCTATAGTAAGTATCTTCGATTTGATTCCACATTAAGCCGTATGGTTTTGTTGGGTCATAAACTGCTAATCCATCATCTGCTACTATTAGCTTTTGTGCATCCATAAAAGCTTTGAATCCAACTCCTAATTTATCCATTTTTGCTGGGTCTGCCATATTGTCACTAAAAGTATCCAAAAACTCTTGATAGATTTGTGCTGATGTTTTTGCCATTTCTTATATCCTTTTATTTTAAATTATTTTTTGTAAACTCTGATAGTTCAAATTTTGCTTTTTCTGCGACATTTTCTTTAAAAGATGGTGTTGTACATTTATTATAGTAATTAACGTGCGTTAAAAAAGCATTTATTTGACTATGTAAATCAACCATTTCTTTGTTTTTATCATAATGCTCCTTATATAATTTAATTTCACTTAAAAATATATCTTGCAATTCGTCATTTATTTGTTTTTCATATTTGTCCAAAATTAATTTCAAGTCAATATGCTTTTTTTGAGAAGTGCTGTATCTATTAAAAATCTCTCCCCCTGACCTAAAATCACCATCTACTATTGAAACTATACTTCCGTTAGCCACTGTAACACCTGTGTACCCATCATTAAATTTATATACCATATTAAAATCCTACAAAATTCATATTTCTTTGTGTGCTAAACATATCATCTATCGCATCCATAGTATAACCACTAGTTCCTGTTATATCTGCATTCGCTATAGCTTGCTGTGTTTCTGCTAGTGCTGTTTCTGCACCGTTTTTAGCCGCTTCTGCATCTTCTTTGTGGTCTTTAGCTGTAGACACATAGCTTGACATCACTACTACTTGCTGGCTTATTGATTGCTTGTCTAAAACTATCTGGTCTGTTACTTCATTTATTTGAGCGGTAACTTGATTTATTTGAACTACTAAACTATTCACTTGAACGAAAGTAGTTGTTACCAGCTCATTGTTTCTATCCGCTATATCTATATAGTATTGAGGATTGCTTGATGGTGTTACAACATCAAGACCTGTTATTACTATTGTTATATCGCTTATATCCATTCATATCTCCTTTTATGCGAATGTTTCTACTGCTAATGAAGCGTGAGATTTTTGCGATTTACTAGATAGGGTTGCACCTGAACTTGTCACAACACAGTATGATTGAAGGGTTGTAAAAGCATCTTCATCTCTTTCATCTCCAAGCAACACGATATCTTTATCAGTTATTTGCTTTATCTTTCTGTCTACTGCATCAAAGAGTAGTGTATCATACATTATGTCGTAGTTTATTATAGATGTTTTATTAGATTCTTTATCAGTCGGATTCCAGACATACTCACCATTTTCTCTTATGCCTGATTCGTTATACGATCTGTTGCCTACTTCTACATCATCCAGTGTCATACCTATATCTTCTAGTAAACCAAATTTTATTACACCTACTTTTGCTACTGAACTTGGATTTTTTATTGCTACATCTATTTGCATACTATAAGCTGATCCAAATTTAAAAGTTGCTGTCTGAAGTTGTACTGGTAGCTGTGTACATACTTTTTCGTAAGTGTCTAAGTGTGATGTATCTATCATATCTCTTGTTTGAAGTGGATATACTGTTGATGTTATCAAGTCTGTTACTTGCACTTCTATTTCACTTGCCTCTACATTTAGGAAGATTATAGATGAGATGGAGTTTTGTAAGAATCTGTATGTTATCTCATCTTCTTTTTCTGTTTGGCTACCTACAGCTTTATCAAAGGCTTTCTGCCTGTTCGAAACTGATACATATTCCCAGTATAGTGTGCTTCCAAAACCCTCTGGATAGTTATATTCTTTTCTGTATGGTGGTGGTGCTGTTATTTCGTTAAAGTTTGCAGGACTACCTATGCTTTCTGCCATAAAATCTACCGTTGCATCTTTATTTGCAATATAGTATGTGCTGTTAGATTCTACATATACTACTGTTACATTATCTACTATATCTATCCAAAGCTCTTCGCTTACATCAGGATATATATCTGTCTGAGTATGCAGATTTGTTGCATACTCTGAGCCTACCACCAAATTCTTCCAAGTGTAGTGAGCCAACGGATACTGAGTTTTTGAAGACCTGTATATATTTGTTCCGTATATTATTATGAAATCTTTATTATACCCCATAGTGACGTCAAAAATGCTATATTCATTTCCATCTTCATCTTCATTCTGAAGTATATTCGTACCAGTAGTTTGTATGTTTTCTGCTACTGGTAAAAAAAACTGCATTAAGCTATCTCCACTCTAAGTTTATTTCCACTTTTCGACACTGCTGTAAGTGTAGCATCTGTGTGTTTTGTTGCTTTTGATATTATATCTAATTTATCAAGCTTTTCTGAAATGTTCTTAAGAAGTTTTTTAATCTCTGGGTCGCTAGTGTTATTTCCGTATTGTTTTAGCATATCGATTGATGGATATATGTTGTTTTGTGGAGTGTATATCTTATTTTCTTCTCTTGTTAAAACTCTCTCGTCTTTATGTAGTTCTGCTATGTATCCATCATAAGGTACATTTGCTAATCCCATTGCGTGTGAACCGTCTATTATGTCGTATGCACCTACTGTTGTTTGTTGTAGCGTGTAGTCTGAAAAACTTAATTCTCCTACCGTACCATTTAGAGTTTTTAGCCAAGACACTATCTCACTGTCTGCTCCTAAATAATCTATTGTTGTTTGGTTTAGTTCACCTATAGTATCTTGTATGCTTAAGCCTGATTGTGCTGTTAAGACGTCTTTGTTTATTTTATCTAGTACGCTCACCATTTCTGAAGTTATCTGAGTGTTGTCTCCTAGTGCTGCTCCTTGGATTAGCGGAGATAGACCAGTTATACTATCAACTAAACTTTTAATCCTTGTCTCATCAATAGATGTGAAGCTATCTTTACTTAAAAGTTTATCTAGTTCACCTTGCTTATTCCAGAAGTCTTTTATTAGAGTATCTTGTGAATCTAGTGCATCGCTTCCACCAAGGAGTTCAGATATAGTATCGCCTATGCTATTGCTTAGAGATGAGAAAGTATTAGATAGAGATAAAATTTCATCAGAAGCATCTTTCCATGTGTTCACTATATCATCAGCTATGATTCCTTGTGCTTCTGTTAAATCTTGAAAAGCCCATATAGATTCTTTAATAGAGGTTGTTGAAGCATCCATATCTGATATCTCTTTTTTTCTAAGCTGTGCAGTTGTTAAAGTTAAACCGTTTAATTCATCTTGCAGAGTTTTGTTTGTTTCTGCTAATTTATTTGCATCTTGTTGTAGATGTATTTCTTCTAAGATTGACTTATTTTCTTCGCTTAGTAGTGCTAAGTCTATATCTCTTTGTGTTGTAACTTCAGTAAGCATATCTAGCTCTTGTTGTAGAGATTTTCTTTTTTCTTCATTTGCATCCTTTAAGTCTTTTGATGCTTGTAATGATGCTTTCTTTAAATCTTCTGCTGTCTGTAATGATGCCAAGCCTGCACTTAATACTGTTTGCTCTAAGTCGTTTATGCTTCCGTTTGTAGCTTCAAAAGCAAAATACAACATCTCTAGTTTATCTGCTGTTATTTCTGCACCAGCGTTTATATCGACTATTGTTTGTTTCGAACTGTAGGCTCCGAAATCTTCTGTAATTTCCTTAAGCTGAAACATTGCCGTTTCTAGCTTAAACTCTTTACCATAAATTTTCCCTACACTATCAAAGAAGTCTACAAGTGATAACCCTTTTACTGATAATCCATCTATTTCAACAGCCACTTCTTTAAAAGTATCTTTCACGGTGTTTATAGCACTTACAAACTCAGAGCTTTCATCTGCTGTATCTATATAAGATTTATCTAGCCCTACTATGTGGTCACTAAGTTTCTCTATGTTTTTTGGCATTGTTTCAGTTGTTAGACTTAGAACGCTCATTGCATCATTTAGCTTTTCCGTATCTGTTGCAAAAGTATCGTAGATTGTTGTGCTTAAGCTATCTTGAAGAAGCTCAAAAGCCTCTCTATCTGCTAGTATTTTGTCACCTTTGGCTTTTGTTTCAGCTTTTGTTATCTCTGCTGCTTCTTCTCTAGCTTGTAGTAGTTCAAGCTCCCTGTCTGTGAGTCTTTTACCACCATCACTAGCTTCTTCAAGTGCATCGCTATAGCTGTTCATCACATAGCCGTTATCTTTCATCTCTTCCGTGAGTCTTGCTACCTTCTCGGATGCTGTTTCATTTCTTTGTTCCCACTCTGCTATGTTTGCTTTAGACTCAGCCAAAGCTCCTCCATACAGCTCTATATACTCTATTGTGTCTTGTGCAGCCTTTACATTACCCTCAAACATCAATCCTGTTGCTTTTTCCAGATCTGCTACTGCTTGCAGATGTGTCTTTGTGTCAGGAGATTCTAAGTCATCTGCTAAAGCACCAACTGATGTCGATAGGTTGTCAATATTTGTAATAGCTGTAGAGATGAATCTAGAAAATTGCTCTTCAGTAAAATCTTCCCCTAAAACCTTGTCCTCATATGCGATTGCACCCGTTCTGCTCATTCTGTATCTTGTCACCGTTAGGTTTTCTAAAGTTTCTCTAGCATCTGCAAGTTTTTTTTCTGCTAAAATGTTGTCATTTAGACCATCGTACACATCAGTTAAAGTTTTTGATAAAGTCTTAAAAGTATCTACGGTATCTAGTATCCCAACTGATACATTGTCAAGCTGTATGTTAAACTCTGTAAAGTCAGCTTTATACCCAGCATCTACATATCTCATAACTTCATCAAACTGCTCTGTAAATGCTTGTATCGTAGAAGTGTCAAATGTTCTATTGTATTCAGCAGAAGAAATTTCGATACCGTGCCATTTTTCAGTTGTTTTTTTAGTTAAAACCGCAAACTTTGCTATCTCTCCCTCAAAACTGGCAACCGTAGATTGGAAGTCACTTTGAGTTGCAGCAGATGTGTTTCCTAATTTTTCAAGCAGAGATGTTTGAGCATCTAATGACCCTACTATCTTGTCTGTTTGGTTATCTATTGCTTCTATTTGTTTCTTATACTCATCCTCATCTCTTCCCATCAAAGAAGATACACCCATAAGAGCAACTCCACCAGCAAGACCCCACATACTTCCGCTTTGGATTCCTTGCGCTGTTCCTGCTTGTGATGCTATAGCTGAAAGTGAAGCAGTTGTAAACGCATCCCCTATTCCACCTGTTATACTACCTACTAGTTTAGATAAGTCAAAGTCTCCACTTAGTCCGTCTTGTATCCCCTCATGGATTCCACTTGTTATCTGAGATGATGCCATCTCTCCCCAGCTATCAAAAAGAGAAACCTCATCATCCTTATAGAGAATATCTGCTACTTCTTCTAGTTGTTTTGCTGTAAACAATCCACTATTGTAAAGACTTATCATCTTCTCATTTGCTTCATCAAGCATCTTTACAGAATCTGGTATAGTTATGTCATAAAACATATCATACATATCTTGCTGCTGTTTAGTTTGTTTGTTTATTGTTGCAAATAAATCATTTACATTTTTAATTCTATCTTTATCGTTTTTTAGTTGCTTCTCTTGCTCTTTAGTTATAGCCCCTTGATACTCAAACTGTAATACAAGTTCTTTCTTTTTTGCTTCATCTAGTTTTACTTGTGCTTCAGATATATTTTTTGCACCTACTGCTTCTTTAAAATTCTTTTCTGCATTTTCTCTTATCTTTTCTGCTGATGCTATTTGATTTAGCTTTTGGTCAGATAGCTTTACCTCAACACCAGATATATTTGCTAATGCTGTTTGGTACTCTTGACTTGCTTTCAACTCTTTAGCTTGTCTATCTGCTGTTATAGATGCTGTTTTGTTTTTTGAAGATTCTATTCCCTCTTGGATTGTTTTTTCTGCATCTTTTAGTATCTTCTGAGATTTTGCATCTTCATTTATTTTTAATCCTAGTTTTTTCTGAACTACGAGCAATGCTTCACTCCATTCTACTCTACTTTCTGCAAGAGTAACTAATTCATCTTCATCTTTAGCAGTGAACTTATTTACATCATCTATTACTTTTTTATTTAGTGCTATTTTAGTTAGAAGTGTTGACTGCTCTTCAAGTTGTTTTTTAGTATCTGTTTGTTTATTTTCTATATCTTTATATTTATTATATGCTTCAGTAAGTTCTTTTATTACTTTTAGTTGCTTCTCATAAGCTACCGTGTCTTCATTTTCTGGCTCAAAAGATAGCTTCTCAAATAGAGTATATTCTCCCATATCTATTCTTAGTTGGTTTATCTTTTTGTTTTCTTCTCTTAACTGCTTAGATATTGCTTCTCTACTTTCAACTATCTTTGAAGTTTGCATACTGTTTATAGATTCTGTTTTAGATTCTATTAGTTTTGCAACCTCATCAAGTCTATCTGCTTCATCAGAAAAGTACTCGTATATTGTATATCCTGCTCCTGCTGTTGCAACTGCTGCTAAAACATAAGGGTTTTTAAGTGCTGCTAGTGTATTTGCGTGGGTTGCTGCTGTAAGAACACCAAAAGCTGTAGCTAAACCATATACTGTTCTTGCAGCTATTGCTGGAACTAGTATATTATCTAAAACTCCTACTACATCTTTTGCAGAATCATAGATGCTATTAAAATCACTAACCATTTCATCTGAATTTTCTGCAAGGCTTTGGCTTATTTCATAAAAAGCATCTGTTATATCTGCAAACATTCCTGATTTTTCAACCATATCTGCCATAGACATTTCCCAAGCATTTTGCATAGCCAAGAAACCCTTTTGGTAAGACCTTGTTTCTCCAAGTATATCAAATGGCTTGAACTTTAAATCAAAAAGCTCCTTAAGCCCATTTGTTCTTTTTTTAGCTTCTTTTATCGCTTTATTTGCTTCTGTTGGAGAACCGAATATCATTGTTGAAATAATAGAATCTGTACTTACATTACCTGTTAATGCAGAACGAATCTCTTCTTTTACACGATCCATTGGCTGACCAATAGCGCCTGCTATATTTGAAAATCTTTGTGATAATTCAACTGTATTTTTATTTATTGATTTTACAGCTGTACCAAAAGCATCTCCCATCGCAAGAGTTTGACCTGTAGCCTGCTGGTATATCTCAGTAAGTTGTCCGAAAGTTGCTGGAGTTTTAAGTGATTCTACTCTCAGTTGAGCCATAGTCTCTTTAGCCATTTTTTGACCAATTATGAACTTATCTACTGGAGTAAGAAGCGTTCCCATGGAATCTATCATTCTAGTATTTGCAGAAGTTAAAGCTGCTATACCGAATGTGTTATCTTCCATCATTTTATTTACTTCTATACCTAGACCTACTGTTACTCTCATAGATGCACTTACTGCATAGTAAGCTCCAGCTAGTGTACCCATCCATCTCATATAGCGTATTGTTTGGTTTGCTAGACTTTCTGTGCTTTTAGCGTGGTTGTCTGATGCTAGTGTTGCTTTGTTTAGGTTTGATTTTTCTTTTGATAGTGCTATGTTATATTGGCTTTGAGATATTATATTTCTTTTTAGCTGGTCGTCTAGCTTATCTTTTGCATCTTCATAAGCGTTTGTTGCTTTAGTGTTTACATATGTTTGTCTATGCCACTTCTCACCCTCTATTGCTTCTTTTTTTTGAGTATTAAGACTTTCTCTTATTGTATCATCTAGTTTTTTTCTTTTCTCATTCGCAACTGTATTCGCTTTACTTAATTCTTTCTTTTTTATAATTTCATTTTCAAGTGATTTTAGTCTATTTTCATCAGCTTTTGATGTACCAGTATCTATTATTTTAGATTCTTCTTCTCTTATCTTTTGTATTTTAGCTTGTGACTTTATCCAAGCATTATCAAAATCTTGTCTATCGTTAAATCTTTTCTCGTTAGATTCTTTTTCTAGCTTTGAATAAGCTTTTAAGTTATCTAGGCTTTCTTTTGACCTAGTTATCTCAGATGCGTGGATTGTTGTTTTTTGGTTATTAAGACCGTCAAGAACTGAGTTTATTTTTTGACCATTACTTTTTATAAAGCTTGCTCTATCTGTTGCTTTTAACTCATAATCTTTATTTAGCTTATTCTCTGCTTTTATCAACCCATCATTATGTCTAGTTGCTTCACTAAAAGAGTCTTCAAATTCTTTTGTTCTTTGTGATGCCATCTGCATATTAAAGTCAGTTATTTTTTTACTGTGAGCTTTTCTATTTGCAAGTGAAGCTTCTTGATATGCTAGTCTTTTATTCTCTCTATCTTTATTTATTTTATCATCGGATGCACCATGCGAATCTTGTTCTATTTTTTCAAGACTTTTAATGTTATCTTTTTTTATCTTCTCTAGTTTATTGTTTTTGTCATTCTCTTCTGCAATTCTTTGATTTGCCATCAGAGCATTAAACTTTGCTACTTTTGTGCTGTGAGCTTTTCTATCAGTATGTAAGTCCGCACTGTGTTTATTCCATGCTTCTTTGTTTTCTTTATTTGCATTTTCTAAAAGATTTTTTTCATCTTGTGTTGTTTTTTTAATCTGCTCTAGTTTTTTATTGCCTTTTATTTCTGCATTTACTTGGTCTGCAACAGAACTGTAGGCACTATCTATCTTCTGTTTTCTTATTTTTTCATCGGATTCAATGATATTTTCTATTATCTTTTTGTTATTTGTTTCTACTATATTTACATTTTCTTGAAGTAGGTCTTTTCTTTGCTGTAGTGTATTTTTTGCTTCTGTAATTGAGTCATAGTTTGTTTTTTTATCTCTAGCTAGTTGTGTTTGAGATTTTTTGTATAGATTCTCTGTAGATTTTAGCTTTCTTGTTTCTTCTGCTATATCAGCTTTTGCAACTTGTTCTATTCTTTTTAGGTCTGCTGATGATTTTGCGTGTTCTATACTTCTTTGAACAGTATCTCTTTGAAGAGTTATTTCTTTAACTTTTTCATTATGGTCTTTTAAGTTATCTTGATTCTTCTTATATTGCTTTGACCTTTCAGTAGTTCCATCTTTTATTAATTCATCTTCTTTTTTGTTGAATGATTCTAAGTTTGCTATTTCCTCCTGTTTTGTTTGTATTTTTGCATCAAGGATATCTCTATCTTTAAGCATTGCTTTCTTGCTTCCACTATATACACCCTGACCCTCTAACTCTGCTAACTTTTTAGTATGGTCTTCTATGTCTGTTGCTTTTTGCTCTCTTATTCTTTTAAGTTCAGTTTCATGAGTTTTTACAGCAGTTGTATATGTTGCAAGTTCGTCTTTTTGTCTATTGTATAGTTTTGTAGATTCGTTATGTAGGTTTTCTATCGTTCCTGTAGCTAACTTTACATCTGTTTTAAACTTATTTATATTCTTTGTTGCTTCTACCGTTTCTGCTTTTAGTAATATCGTTATCTTATTGCTCATAGTGAAACCTTATATGTTTTTGTAATTATATCTTATATTTTTATAAATCTTGATATAAAACAATGTAAATGCTTTTTAGTTTTTGTACAATACGGTTACTTTAAAATAAGGATTTAAAATGGTATTTGTAAGATTAGGTTTTTTGTTTGCATATTTAGTGGTGATTGTAGGTGGTACATATGGATGGGTATTAAACATAATAGCTATTTTAAATATTGAGGAGTTTGTCTTGTCTGGAAAAATAGTTCTAGCAGTTATAGGCATTTTTGTTGCACCACTTGGCTCTATCATGGGTCTTTTTGTTTGGTAGGTTATATGCTTTAGAATCTATCTAAAGCATACTCATTTTTCAGGTTTTGGTTTTCTTGCATTTTCTAAGGTTATTGCTTCGTATATTTTAAAAGCCCATTCTATATCTTTGAACCTTATGTGTATAAAAGATAACTCGTACTTAGATTCTTTTCTTGCTTTTCCTGTGTTAAAGTACATTAAGTCACCCATTCCTGAACGCTCCCAGTATTTTGATACTGAGCGAATACAAGACATTATCTCATTTATTCTATGCGTTATTTCAGGTGGCTTTAGTTGTTCTTTTAGAGTGTCTGAGATTCTAGTATTATCTTTTATAGCATCCCAGTCTTCGGCTTTGTTTGAACTCCACTCTAAGTAGAGTTCTAAGCCTTTCCCGCTTTAGTGTTTTTTGAGTTATTATCAAAACAGTACCAGTAAAATAGTTTTTGCTCAAAAGGTGTTTCAGCTTCAAGCTCATCTCTAATTCCATAATGGTCTGCATATACTAAACCTTTTTCAGATTCAGAATCTACTTTGCTACATTTTTTATTTAATTTTTTTCTATCTTTAATACCTACTACTTCAACTTTATCATTTTTTTGGTAAAACTCACATGGTTTTAGTTCACCACTATCGTATCTCATACCGTATATCTTACCCATAACTAATGATGCAAATGTTTTTACATCTGAAATATAATCTTTACTCTCTGGAATATCATCTGGAAGTTCTTTGCCTGACTTTTCAAAAGCCCATTCTGCAACTTCAATTGTTTGGTTTTCGCTTAGTTCAAATGATAAATCTTCATCATTTTTTCCATTTGCTCTTTCTGATATAAAATCAGGGATAGTACCATCTGGTTTATTTAATGGAAACTTTGAAAGTGCTGTTTTTAACTGTGCTGGTAATGCTTGTTTTAAATCTTTTAATTCTTTTGACATTTTTTTATCCTGTTTGTTTGTTTTTTTATCTTTTAAAGTTTTGTTTTATTTAGATGGTGGCACAAAAGGGGATAAACCAAAAAGCCACCATAGCACACTAAGAGTTTAGAACTTGTGTACTTCTTACTTTATATTGGAATGCACTTGCTGCAATACTTCCTGTCTCTCCATAAGCTTTGTAGTCTGCATCTAGTTTAGACTGCATACCTGCTTCAAATGTTGGAGATTTTAATGGGAAGGTAACGGTTGGTAATGTGAAAGATAAGTAATTACCTAATCCATCATCATAACTAATAAGTAGATTTGAATCTAGATTCTTAACCATAGTGTTATACATATCTTCATCAAACCATCCAGTGAGTGACCCACTTACATTTCTCACGCCAGTAGTAAAAAATCTATCTTGATTTAATGGATCTATGGTTCCTTGTGCGTTATCACTGTTCAGACTCATAGTTACGATAGCATAAGTTGCTGATGCCCCTATAGACATACCAAGATTGCTATTTCTTACATTATAACCTTCATCTATCACGATTTCAGTTGCACCTGCAATATCCATCATTTTTTCATAAGCAATTAGAGGGTCTAAATCATCTTCGTAAACAGAACCATTTGTAGCTACAGTCACTTTAGGAACAGTTTTCTTTTCAAAGTTTGTTGCAAAAGATGCAGCTGAATTTCCAAGAGTTCTCATATACATAAGATTTCCATCACAATCTTGAAACTCATACTCAATAGCAATAGCTGATAAACAAGGGTTAATTCCACTAACTACTTCTTTAAGTCTTGACTTGCTTACAGCCCAAACGACACCATTATCATCTATAGTTTCACCGTCTAAAAGCGATGATGTATCTGGTGCTATTGCTCCGGTTGTTCCACCAGAGACACAGTATAAATCATCTGTTGCGGGTGTTGTTCCTTTTAGAATCTGTCCTGCTGTAACTGTTGCACCATCTGACCAATCCCCCTCATTAGACTCTACTGAGTCTTCTCTACCAACTGAGATTCCAAGTGCAAATGCTGCTGTATGGTAGTTTAACTGTAGTTCAATATTTGAAGAGATGTTTTTGACTCCAGAAAGAATCTCTCTTGACGGCTCAACACCATTTCCTAAACGGTTTGCTGTTTCTCCATCTTCACTTAAATCTAGTGTAACTTGTGTTGCAGGAAGTCTTAGTACTGTAGGTGTTGCTGGGATTGCGTTATCCCCACCTGTTATGATTATTCTTGCTGAGTTTGCTCTGAATGTTGCTGGCATTATTTATCTCCATTTTTAATTTTAGTAACTTTCTTTAATTTAGCTACTTTTTGTACTTCTACTAACTCTTCATAAAGAGAGTTGTACACCTTTAGTTCTTGACCTTTTTCGTAGCCATACTTTTTATAGTCTGCTACCATTACTATGGTTTTTACCATACTCTTCCTCCTAGTGTAGTTTCTTGTGAAGCTATTAACTCTAATGAACCTCTTAAAATTCCTTGATTTATGAGACTTACATCTCTTTCAAAGTAATACGGTGGAACATCTCCACAATATTTTTTTACAATTAGATTGTAAATCTCTATAGCTATTTTCTCTGCTTTTGGTGTATCTGCATACTTATAATAGTTTCCTACCTGCACTCTCTCAGAAGAAGCTTCTAAGAGTATAGATATTTCTATACTTCTATCAGTACTTTTATCCTTTGCTTGATCTCCAGTTTGTCTGTCAATATTAACAACTACACATGGATAATCTTCTTCTGGTTCTGGATTTTGTGGATCTTCTCCACCTATAACCTTACACTCTTCACCAATAAGGCTAATACAAAACTGTAGGAAAGTTGTATTTGTTGATAAATTTTCGCAAATATTATCTTCAAGTTCATAAGCTGTATAAAAAATCATGCTACCTTTCCTATCTCTTTCATTACTGAATCAAAGTATTTGTCGTACTCTGATTTTATAATACCAATAGCCACAGAAGTTCCTTGAAACCTTGCGTTTGTTGCGAAGTTTGTTCTTCTATAAGTAACTTTTTTTATCATAGGAATAAGTTTCCCACCATAATCTGATTTGATAAAAGGTTGATATTCTTCTATCTCACCTTTTTTATTTTTTCTAAGCATCTTGACACTACTAAGTAACCACTGTTGTTTCATAGTAAGAGTTTTAACTCCACCATCATTTAGTTTTTGAAGAATATTTATTATATCTTCTGGATTATCAGCACCACCTTTTGCAGTACCTCCTATCCTTTTTCCATAAGTGCCTACTCTTTTACCATTTCTAAATTTTATAGGTTGGAAAGAGCCGTGACGACCCATAACAACAATAAGATGGTTTTTTTCATCAAGATAATTTTTAATCATACTTTCCATATTTTTAGGATCATCTTTTGCACCAGTTTTTTTAAGTCTGTCGCCAAAATTTTTCTCTATCCCATGACCAGTTATGATTGTTTTTCTTATGCTGTTTTTCTGAACACTCCAGCCAGTATTTGCTTGTTGTCTAAGATTTCGTCTTGCAATTTCATTGAACTTTGCTCCACCTTTACTTAGTGCTTGGTTTAGTAAATCTGAGCCAGCTAAAAGCATCTCGTCTATATACATCGTAAGATTCTCATTGATTCTCATTGATGTTTTAATCATTATCTTATCTTTTTAGTTGTTTTTGAAAAAGCATCTATTGAAGTTATAATCTCTAAATCAACATCCGAATCTTTAGATGTAAGAACATACCATACTTTCCCATCACATTCTACTGTATCATTTCTCTTACATTCAAACTCAAGAAACTTACTATTTTCATTTTTGGAAAGTATAAATCTTTTTCCACTAGATATAAAATCTCCATCTATTTTGAAGTTTTCAAGTGATTCCACAACTGCATTTGGAGTTGAAGAGGAAGTGATTCCTCCGTTTTTTCTATGGTTATACACAATAGGCATAGATATAGCAGAAGACATTATTGAAACTACCTTTGCTGCACTATCTATTATATTTTGCATATCTAGTTAGCTTCTAATCCAGCATCTATCACTTTTTGCTTTAAAGTATCTAAGCTATTTGTCATATTTGCTTTGATGTCATTTGAAGTTAGAATCTCAATGAGTTTTCTTTTTTCTTCTTTATTATCTACTGCATCTGAATTTTCACTATCAGAATCTTTTTCTTTAGAACTGTTTTCTGAGTTCACATCTGCGATTACTGTAGTGCTACTAGAAGCTTGTTCATCTAGCATTTGCTGCTTTGACTGCTTAACTCTTGTAACTGTATCTTCAAGAACAGACTGTGAAATACTATCATCAAAGTCTATACCAAGAGATGTAGCTTCTGCCACTAGAGATTTATCAAGTTTACTAACTACACTCTCGCCACCATCAATAAGCCCAGAAGCCAAACACTCTTTAAAGTTTTTAGATTTCTTTACCCACTCAGGAACATCTTTTTCTCTATACATTTTCATGAGTTGCATTCTAAAGTTGTTTGGACTACCCTCAAACTTTAGATTTCTTTTTGATACATACATATTATCCCTTTTTGTTTTTTTTACTTAACTAAAGATGCTTTTAAACATCTCTAGTTAGGAACATGTTTGATCTCATCACCTGAGTACCGAGAACTTGCATCGTATATGCAGCTGCTCCACTTTCACTTTTTATGTCAAATCCCCAGTCAGAAGACTTACCTTGAACACCAGCTCTTTGAGGAGAGTTTGGAATCTCTAAAGAAATATAAGACTTAGTGAACACACCAAGCATAAGAACTTTATATGTTGCACCTTTTCCACCTTGAGTTGGCACAAGCTCCATACCAGCATCTTCAGTAAAGGTAACGTTATACATCATTCTTGTAGTCCAAGCCTGCATGTATTCCAACACAGACCAAGGAGCAGACACAGTTGTGTTTAGAGGAGCATCTTTCATTCTAAGAACTTTCATGATAGAAGTAGGAATCTTCATCTCAGAAGCAACTGCATTTGGATTGATAGGGCGAATAGTTAAATCAGCATTAATATCGTCGTAGTACCCAGTGATATATGCTTTAAGGTCAGCAATAATCTCTTCAGCAGTTGATGCAGAATAAATAGCACCTAATGATGTTGCACCATGGTCAATCTTTGGATTCGTTACTAAACCATAAATACCTAGGTTTTGATAAGCAGATAAACTTCCATAAACCATATCATCTAAAGCATAATAGTGTGATCTAAATACAGCTTCTAAATCATCAGTGATTTGTTCTGTTGCAATCTTGCTATCTGTTGTTAAGCTATCTACCAAAGAGAAATAGATTTGACCCTGTGTAATACCACCAGACTTCACATCAAGTGTAGCACTTTTTGTAGCTCCAATCACTGGTATGTTGTTGTTCATATTTAAGCTGGCTAACTCAACTGCACCGTGCATTGACTGTGTATCAGTTGTGTTCTTGAGCTTTTGCATCCAATCACCAGACTCGTTAATAATTCCACTAAGCATTGACTTGGTGTAAATATCATCTGCTGAACTTACTTTGTTTTTAATTGATACTTCATTTGATAGAACTATCTTTTTAAAATCTATTGCCATCTAATACCTCCTTACTTGATATTTATTTTAATATGAGACAAGCCTAATGCGTCTGCATCTGCTCCCCAAAATAGTCCAGGCAACACTAATGCCTCGTCCGCTACTGCTGTTGTTCCGAAACCACCTAAAACTAAACCTGTCGGCTCATCAACTCCAGCAACTCTTAGTGTAACTTGGTCGCCCTCAACTACTGCTTCTTCAGCGATAGCATGGATAAAACCAACTTCCGCATATGCTTGAACTGTGTTTGGCTCAAAGAAATCTTCATCCCCTCTACCTACTGGAGTTTCTACTGTTGGTAAATCAATCCCAACTTTGTCATAACAAGCATCTTTAGGATTGATATGACCCAGTAAAATTCCTAAGAATTTGTTTACTTCATCTGATGTAGCACCATTTCCAAGTAAGTCACCTCTATCTGGAACTTGCATCTCTCCTGAGCCAATATTTATAACTCCACGACCAAAAGGCGTGTTTGCTGCTACTAATGTTTTATCACTAACCAACTGTCCAGCCCACATCTTTGCTGGGAAACCCTCTCTACCTGTATCTACTGTCATTCTTGGTACTACCATAGTGACTCCTATAAGTTTTTCATGTCGTTGTTTTCATACTTAGCGTATTTATCAACATCATCGCTATTGCTTGGCTGTTCACCACTAGGTTCTGAGTTTGTTTTTGCTAATCTTAGAAATTCTAATTCTAGTTTTTCTCCATCAAACTTTCCATCTTTAGACAATGTAACTTTACTTAAAGCTACTTTTTTATCATCATCAGATACATTTTCAAATGTTTTATCTGTCATCATCCCTACAGCATCTAATACTGCGCTTCCAAAACCAGATAATAAAACTTGATGTTCTGTATCTTTATCTGCTATAGCTGTTGCATGAGATGCTTTCAGCTGAATCATATTGTCAGATGGGACACCACCTAATGCTCTTAACAATACAGCCTTGTCATCATCTGTTGCTTTTGCTGCTAAGAAAATCTTAACATCATTCATTTGTACTTCCATTGACTCTTCCTTGTGTTGATTTTGTTTAGATAACCCTACTTTTGCGTTTTCATTAGCAGGGTTTCCAGTAAAGCTCCCTTCAAAAGGTCGCCACTTTGTAACTAAAACTGTCATCTTATTATTTTCATCTCTAGTGATTTTCTTTTCAAGAATATCAACACCCACAGATAATGTTTTTAAGATTCCTTTTTCTACTTTTCCGAATACTTGCATTGCAAACTTATCATCTTCATCAAGATGTGCAACTGATTTTAGTTTCCCATCTTCTAGTCTTACGTTTTCATGTATTCCTATAGGTAAAGAATAATCATTATGTGCCCAAAATACTGACATAACATCTTTTCTTGAAAGGTCTATAGATTCTTCTGTGTGCTGAAGAACCAAAGTATAAATTTCTCCTGTTTCATAATCATAACGCTCCATTGGTGTCTCATCAGATAGAACAACCGCTACAGTTTTTTTATCAGAATCTATTCCATTAGAATCTATATAACATTGTGTTTTTATTCCACATTTCCCTGCCATCTACTTGTCTCCTTGTATTGAAGTTACTTCTTCTACTAGAACTATATTTTGGTTTTCATCTAGTTTATATTTCATACCTAGTGGCTCTGCTGTTTTATTTAACTCAACCACTTCTTCAAGCAGCTTCATTAGTTCTTCTATCTTTTTCTTTTTTGCTCTAGTGTTGTTTTCTAGAACAGTATCTAGGTCATTTCCTAATTGTGCTGTTGCTTGATACTCATCTATTACATTTTGCTCTTTGTTTATTCTTCTAGCATTTGCAGACTTCACTTCATCAAGTTCTGTTTTTGTGCCTAGTGTTATGGTGTATCTATAGTAGAATTTATATTTATCTTCGTAAAATTCTTTTCTCTTTCCCCATCTAGTTTTATTTGCTAAAATAAAATTGTTAAGGATTGTCTCAAACAAACCATCTTTTAGATTCTCTTGCTCTATTCCGTAGCGGATTTCATTTTCTTGTTTTTTTGTTTTTATAACTGCAAGAACTGCATTCTCTTCACCTTGCATGATAGAACCTACAGATATGTTATAGTTTTGTGCTATAGCTTGACTTAAATTTTTTCCAAAAGTATCAAAAACAGACTGCTGACTTGGCTTCTCTAATGCTTTAAATTCTTCATCTTGCCCTATATATACAGTAGGGCTATTCGACTGATCCACTAGTCCAAAATCTTTAACAGTTGGCATTCCATTTTGTTTTGCATAAAACTGTTCCCACTTCTGTTTTTGGATATCTTCTAAGGGCTGTATAACTGATGTCTTATGAACATTTTTAGTCTTTGCTGCTTCAGATGAAGACGCTAGCTCATTGTTTTTATAAGTGATAGTGTCTTGTATAGTTCCTACAACACCTGCTATTTGAGATATTCCACGATACTGGCTTATTCTAAGATGTGGGTTGAAGTATAAAGTGAATTGATTTTCGGTGTATAAAGTTGATGTTGCCTTTGTTGCTCCATCATCATATATCCAAACACCATGCACTCTACCAAACTTTCCTAGCTTTAGTCCACTAACTGTTGCATATTCTTTTATATTCAGGTTGTCATCGTAAAGGATACCCTCATCTTTACTAACATCAATCATACTTGTTTCAAGTATCTGGGTTACATAACCAAACTTCAATGATTGGTCTAAATGGTGAAGAACAAGAATCTCACCCTCTGTGCCTTTCTCAGCTTTTACGACTTGTCTTAAAAAACCAGAACAAGAAAACTTTCCACCTGTCTCAAAAAACTCTGATTTTGAAAAAAGATTCCAATCATACTCTGCAATATCATTAAGCTCTTTGTCTAGGTTTCCATCTTTATCTTTAAACTTAAACTGAACACCTACCTTAGCACCTACTACGCCAGCCTCAAAGTTTAACTTTATAGACTGAAATATACTTGTATTGGCATCCATGAAACGGGATTTATCTGTAAGTGATGTTTTCTCATCAATAATATCATTGATGTTTTTATCTTCTGCATCTGCAGACTGAGCTTGTAAGCCTAATGCAGAGTTTGTAAGATAGCTAGATGCTACCGATGACATTTGAATCAATGTTTCATCCTATATAACTCGTTTGTTGTAGAATCTACTAGCTTCTTCAAATCAGCACTAGATGCTTTTGTGAACTCTGTAGTACCTTGGCGAAAGTTTGTAACACTTCCACTCGCAAGTGATTCATTATATGCTGTTTTTACTGCTGATAGTTCCAATTCTTTTTCTGTAATCTCAGCAGAAGTGTAAGCCATATAAATACCTCATCTTGTTTTAATGAAATAATTATAGCATAAAATAAATAATCTTGATATGTATCAATAGAAATACTTTTTGTTTTATGTATAATGTTTTTAAAGTAAAGGATGTATTATGATTGAAAATTTTGAAGACAAGATTCTAATGAATAAATGTTGTTTTGACGGAAAAGCGTATAAATGTTGTAAAGGTATATCTAAAGTGATTGTTCCATACGATAGATATGGTACAGGAATTATGAGCCTTGATGTTAGGAATGTAAAGAAGAGTATGGACTACAGTGTTGGTTTAACATATAAAAATAGTGCAGACAGTGAAGAATTTGATTTTAGCTTTTGCCCTTCTTGTGGTCAAGATATCTCTCGTATGGATATATTATTTACAATGGATTAGTGTGGTGGTTCCTATGATAATGTCACGATTGCTTCTAAAAATGGTAAATATTTTTGGAGCATTAAAGATGTTTAAGGCTATGACTGGACGGAGATACCTGAGTCTCTTTATGATGAACTTAAAAAGTTTAAAGATTGTGATGAAGATGCTGAAAAACATAAGCTAATAAAAAATGACATTCTTTTTTGTGAGTGGAAATATATAGAAAATTTTAATGCTTATGAAACAGGCTGTAGCAGTAGTTATTTTCTGAAACCTAATGAAAGCATTGAAGCAATGAACTACTGTTTTGGTTGTGGCAAAAGAATTGAAAATAAAAGTAAATAAGCAATGAAGTTGAATCAAAAGTGATCCCTAACTACCTCAACACTTTCCTGCATAGAAATCATATCTTTCATATCTCTGATTTGCCTTTTAGTTAAGTCTTTTGGTTTTTGGGCTAAATACCCTGAATCCATATCCCAACAAGTTACTGCCATGCCTGATGTATCTGTGAAGTCATTTCTTATTGATTCATTTCTTTTTATCCACGACAGCACCTCATCTACTTTTCCTGTTTTTATATTTACTGCATAAGTTTTTATCTCCGATGTCATCATTCTTTCAAAATCAGTCATTATTGATTTTACACCTTTATGCTCTCTTTCGTCTGCTAGTCTTACTGGTTTATTGTTTATTAAAAATAGGTTCTCTTCGTATCTTAGTGCATCTTCGTTTGTTTCATCACCGTGCTGTGCTTTTGTTTTTTCTATACTTCTTGATATGAGAGTTTCAAATAGATAATCTTTTGCCATTAAGTTATTCATCTTTATAATTTTTATCTCTTTAATGGTTTTATGTTTTGATGGTGTATACATAGTGGTCATGTTTTTTCCACTTACACCCTCTATTGCATAGATATAATCTTCTTTTCCCTCTTTAACTACTACATCTCTTATCCATTCATCAACTGCTATGGTTCTGTTTTTGTCACCTAGTCTATCTATTACTACTTTGTTTATTTTTTTTATCTCACCATGTTTTGTAACTAGTACTTGTTTTCGTATTACATCTAACTCCTCAAATGTTTCTGCTCTTCCATAGTCAACTAGGTTCATTATAGATCCATACTGAAAAGCGTATATCGTCCACCAGAAGTGAGTAAGCTGAGTATCTATTGTTAAGTAAACTTTAAATGTATCCTCTGGAATCACTCTTTCTTCTAAACCATTTGATAAAAGCAATATGTCATTCTTCTTCACTACATCTTTTACTTCTTGCTCGTAGTCATCATTAAAATATCCCTCAAACAGCAACTGTTTTAGTCTATCTCTTTTGCTTGGGTCTTTTTCTAGGTTTGCCTTTAGCATCTCTCTTGCTATCTCTCTGAATGGTACGAAGTGTGAAAGGAAAGTATTTGCACTATACCCTACTGTTACTGGGTCTATTGCATTACCTTTTACTACCCAATCTATTTTGTAATTTTCTATTTGATGATTCTTTTCTTCTGAAGTTATCTTACAACCATTTGCATTACACTCATAATATGCTCCATCTGTTGCATAAGGTACATATTTTTCATAAATTATTTCATCTGTAAACTCATCATCTGTGTATCCAAATATATCTTTATATTCTATCTCTCCCATTACCTGAAACTGTGAGTGAATTGGTTCTATTAGTGTTCTACAGTGTGGACATTCTATTGCTAAGTAGTTTTTTTGCTCACATCTGTTGAAGCCCTCTGTAATTGCAGAATTTTTTGATTTTTTTGTTGATGCACAAACAAGTTTTCTTCCATACTCTATAAAAGTTTTTGAACGCTCAAAAAGTGGGAATACTGATGCTAAACCCTCTTTAAACTCATCTATTTCATCTGCTATTATTATTCTTGCTGTTACCGCTTTTTTATCATCATCAGTCCAAGAACCTATAATATAAGTAGTTGTTCCTTGATGGGCTATTACTCCACCTTTATTTTGAGCTCTTTTTTCTTCTACTCTTGTTTCTTCTACTATTGTATCAATCGCTGGTGATGCTTTTACGAGGTCAGTTATCTTTTCTTTTTGGTATCTCCCTATCATTTTGTCTTTTGGAATCATCCAAACAACTGTCTTAGGATTCATCTTAGCATTGTGTGACCAAGCTATGTAAAGAAGTAAAGTTTTTGCCATTTGAGATGCAAACATAAGATAAATCTCCTGAACTTTTGTGCTTCCAAGAGATTCCATAGGTTTTATAAGGTGTGGGCTTCTGCAAAAGTCAACTGGTTTCCCACCACCAACTGCATTAGATTTAGGCAAACATACATAAGTCTCTGCAAACTTCTTGTGTGTCATCTGCTTTTCCCACTTTAGCATCCTATGAACTGTGTGCAAAGATGATGCTATTTCCTCTCTTCTATCGTCTGTCAATTTTTATCTTATGTAAGAGCTATAACTGCATCATATTCTATCTGAGTTAGGTGTTTAAAGTCACCTTCATTTAAACCTGCTAGATCATTATGCCTATATATCAACGGTGTTGTAAAATTAGAGTAATGTTCTGTGCCATTTTTATACAAAGATAGTGTTTTAGTTCCAGAAGTACAAGTTGCGAAATAAGCTATTAGAATTCTGTCTTCTGGGTTTATATCAAATTCTGGTTGTACAATGGGTTCCCCATATCTTACATGCTCCTGACCATTTATCTCGCCTGTGCTTACCTGAAACAATTTATAAAACATACTGAAAATCACAGCAGTTTCATTAACATACCCTGCATCGTCGCAAGTTGCTGTAACTTCAGTATCACTTACATAGCTATCTATCCAAAATGTCTCAGTAGGAGTTTGAATTAGTGTTGCGTTTAATATGCTAGAATCTGCGTCTTCTGCAACAAATGTTCCTGCTTCTGTGGCAGTAAAAGTTCTTGTTGTTCCTGTTCCTGTAGATGTTACCGTTCCTGTTTTCAGAACGCTTCTGTTAATTCTAGCTTCAATTGCACTGGTGCCTTGGTCTGCACTCACTCCAGCATAAGTGTTAAAAGTCCATATACCACCCTCTATTTTTGTACCACCAAGAGGCTCAGACACATACCTTTCTATAAACACTGCATCTAAACCACTATCTGCTAAAGCTTGTATCTCTTGCTCTGCTCCACCAGCTGGAAACTTGTCAAGACTATAATTGTCTCCACTTACAATATCATTTCCCAAGAAATATCCAACCCCCTGCCCTGCTGTAGATGTGGGAGTAGATGAGCCTAAGCCTGATGTATCTGACCTCATATCATAAAAGCTCATTTTAATACCTCACTATTCCGATGTCAGTTACATGGGTATCTTCCAAACACCATACTTCCACATCATAGTCATATCTTCTAACATCTCCAACATTAATAAATCCAGTATGAACTCCGGCATCTTTTCTGCTAACAGCTACTTTTTCACCGCTTAAGTTTTCCACCGAAAACGATGTGTCTGATCCTAGTAAAATAGGAATCTTTGTTTGTCCTTGTATCTTCTGTTGTGTATCAGCCATACTTAATCCTTATAAGGTTTTTATATGGTGCATTATATCTTAAAAGTTTTTAAATGAATATATTTTAGTGAAGCAAAGAAGACTAGGAAAGATTTTAACCTATGGATAATTAAATAAACTACATAAAGTAATGTTTCTTTTCATCTTCTTAAAAAACTATACCGATAGTGTGGATACGATATAGTTTTTTAAAATGATGAGCCACAGAGCCAAAAGATAAGCCCTGTTTTATATTAATTTTGTCTATATATGCCCTAAGCACAATCCATCTCTAACCAACACAAGTTGGACTTTATTTTTTTTACACGACCAGGACGAGTTTCTTATTTTTGTTTTGTTGCTGTAGCACAAACAATAGGTTTAAATTTCATTGTATCTCCTTTTTTTTAAAATGTAAAACTCTTATGTTTAAAAGTGTATTATAGACAAACTAAAAAGTATTTGCATTGATTTATATCAAGTTTCTATAAAGTTTATGCTTGGAAACTTATGTAGAAGTAGTTTTTTCTTTATACGATACACTTCTGTTTTAAACCCTTTCGTATCTTCAACTACCTCAACACCATCTTTAGTATATTTAAAATCTGCTACATAAGTGATAGGTCTATGCTTTTTGCCTATCTTATCTCTAAAACCATCTTGAAGTGTATAGCTTGGTTGCAGAGTAAGTTTTGTTATCTGTTTTGCTTTTAAGAGCAAATATAGTACATCAAATCTTTTCGCTTCCTTTAAAGAATCAAACTCTATCTTCTCCCCACCTAATATTCTGAAAGTTTTTTTTGCACCATATTTACTTGTCACTCCGCACCCTTTATCGTTTTGCTAGTTATGCAATCTTCACTTTTTCTATCAGCTTTTCTAAAAAAAGGATTGCTACATTTGTAGTTTTTGATGTTCTTTTTAGCATTGCATCATCTATATCTTTTGTTATCTCTTCTGCATATTTATCTGCATCTTTACTTATTAGTTCCACTGAAAGTTGTTTGTCTTTTATTTTTATAAGTTTATTTTGTATAAGTTTTTCTGTTTGAGATATTGGCAGTTGCTCTCTAAGCATAACTAAGTAAGACAAAACCAAAGCAAATGTTTCTGCTAGTGTTTGATTTAGTTCTCCCATGAGAATATATTCACCTTTTTTTACTTTTAAATCGTGCTGCTTTTTCTTGATACCCTCTGCTGTTTCTACTCTGTCTAAATACATCTCGCCTAGTGGATGAAGAGCTATCATCTCCATGTCTATAGGATTATGTATATCCATCTCATAGAATCTTCTACCATCTGGAAACACTGTACCATCTTCTGTGTTTTCTGAACCAATCGTGTTATCTTTTTTGCTATGCTTATCTTTTACTTTTAAAATCTTTATGCTTTCTGCTTGCTTTACCTCAAAGTATTGTGTCTTATCTCCATCAAAAAGCTTTACCTCTAATCCTTTTTGCTTATATGCTGTTATTGTTGGTGGTTTTACATCCCATAACTCGCATAGACCTTTAGCATCTAAATATATGTTTCCGTTTTCTATTTTTATTTTATACATCTACAGTAGTTTCTTTTTTATTTTTTAAATATTTTGCTAACTCTATTATCTTTACTATTTCATCTATATCTAGCCCACTCTTAAGTAGATATGTACCATATATTATTACTGTGAAAAAGTTTATTTTTCTTTTAGCTCTATATCCATATATTGATCTTGATGTCAGACCTACTGAATTAGCCATATCTTCTATATCTACTTCTAGTTTTTTTTCTAAATCTTCAAATTCTGTTTTATCTTCTTTCACTGAACTGCCTATGTAAAAATAGCCATTTTCTGAACTGACTTTTTATTGATATATCACTCACTATTTGCACTATATTTCAAATGTATTATATAGTTTACACAAAAAACATATTATGAACTATACAATAATTTGAATTATACCGCAATTAATACCATTTAGTTAGTTCGAGGTTGAGAAAAAAAATTGGATTTAGGAATGTTGCACCGCTCCGAACACCCCTTGTAGATATACAAGTCCGTGGAGTACCTTAGCCCCCTATTTATAAGGGTTTACTATAAATAAGTGACGATAAAACAATTACATAATACATAATAAATACTTATTGATATATATCAATACTTTTATATTTGCATTATGCTATTCGCGTGTGCGTTTCATTTATACTCATATTATAAAAAAGAATTTAAAAGTATTTTATCTTTCTTGATATAAATCAAGATAACTCTTTGGGGTTAGTGTTATACTACGGTTAACAAAGACAAAAAAAAGGACTTTATTATGAGAAAGAAATTTAATGTATCATTAGAGATTAAAGAGGTTGAAGCGTTCAGGGATGGAAACTTATTAACAATGAGTGCTTATCTAAATGACTGTTTGAAGAAATATAACAAAATTAAAAAGGTTGAAACTATGTTTAATTACGAGCTATATAAAGGGTGTGATATTATCGTTAATTATAAAAATACTAATAATGCTGAGATAATAGAGTTTTTTAATAATGTTTCAAATTTTGAAGGACACGCAACGCTTAACAGTTTAGATACTGATATAGGATGTTTTACAATTAAAGGACTTGATAATCAAAGTATATCATGTGTTAATCTCATAGTTATGAATATAGATTCTAATGAATATGAGTATATCGATATTAATTGTTTAGAAACTCTAACTAATATCAAGTAAGAATTTCAAAGTATTATCATATTCTTGACATAAGTCAAGATAACTCTTTGGGGTTAATGATATACTACGGTTAACAAAGACAAAAAGGAATAAGATTATGAATGAGATATTAGAGAGCATAGCAAACGGGCAACGCAAGCAAGCTATTGAGCAATTAAAAGAGAGTGATTTCGGATTAGATGATTTATTTGAGGCTCTTGTCTTAGATGGTTTAGGTCTTGAGTGTGTTGTGGTGTATAGAGTGGCTGTTAGTGTTGGCTATATAGAAGTTAAGTAACATTTATAGAGCTACATATTACTTATGTGGTTCCATTAAGTGTTAACTGTTTACAGTAAATTAGAACACTATTTAAAAAGGGTTTATTATGAATGAAAGTAAAAAAAATGATACGATTGAGTTTTTAAGAATGGGTTGGAAATTAACTATTAATGATATAGAATTAAGTCATAGGTTTAGAACATCATTTACAAATAATGATGGTGAAAACTTTTTTATAGAGATTGGTATTTCTGACATTAATCAATATATGCCAGCGCATCATGATAACTTTAGTATAGGTGATAAGGCTTTTAGATTAGATCATATCTTTAGAAAAGAATATATAAGTTCTAATGTTGATCCACTATATGCACGTCTTGAGCGTGGATTTATACAAATAGCAACTAAGGAGAACATAATAAATTTTATAAATAAAACTTTTAACTGTTCTTTTTTAGACTTAAAAGTTGTTGAAAATTTAACTATCAATTATGAAAACAATACGGTATCTAAAAAGGATTCAAAGGCTAAAGATATAGAATTATATTTTAAAAATAATGGTTTTGAAGAAATAGAAGAGACGGAGGAATTAACAAAGGATAGAATTAAACTGGAAAAAAATTGTTATCAAATATTTATAACGAGAGATTTTTCTAATATAAGATACGGCAGTAGCACGGGAATAATAAATCTAGATGGGGAAAATGGAAAAGGCTTTATTCAAATGAACCCTGATGATTTTGGAGAAGTAACGGAAATAATAAATGAATTGGAAGAAGTATTGCAAACACCAAAAAAGGATTTAATAAAATGAAAACTGCAAAAGTATATACAAAAAATACAAGCTGGAAGACTTCAGTTAATGGAGAGTTAAGTGATAAAGAGATTAAAGGTGTAACAGTTTGTGAGTGTAGCTATTTAGCTACTATTTAAAAGGTTTTATCGTGAAAAAAGTATTATCATATCAAAGTAAATTTTTAAAAGAAATTACACATATTAGGGCATTTTGTGCTGAATATGGAGCAGGTTCAATATATCGTGCGGAGCTTAGAATCTTATTTATGGGCAAAAATGGAATTTTAAAAAGTATAAATTATTTATATA